>JGI20133J14441_1000676_pt1 | contig 31075 bp, 28 predicted proteins | sample RS3BMetagenome_FD_14441 | JGI IMG/M metagenome (IMG submission 14441)
TTTTTTTGAAAGGTGAATCATTGGGTTCAACAGTGGTTGTTACGCTTATATACTCTCGGCTTTTAGTGGCGGGTGAAGATATTGAGAATTGCCGTTGGTTTCCACGGGGATCACTCGTCAGGTCGCTGAATCTGACTGTTACGTATTGTCCAGCAACGAACGAGAACCCCGCCCCGACAGTTTTGAACACAAAGGTTTTAATTGTTGGTGCTTCGCTAAAAGAGCGCAGAAAGCTCAGTCTGTACTCGCGAGGTTTTTGCGTCACGTTTTTTCAAACATTTAATAGTGGTAATAATGCTTATATTTTTCGGCACAGTTGAAGCTTATGCCACAGATAAAGGTGTGTCAAGAGCGGGACCTTCTAGAGGGGAAGCTGACGGCTTTCGACGTAAAGGGAAGACAAATAGTGCTTTACAGACATGGGGAAAGGATCTACGCCTTTGACAGATGGTGCACACATGAACAAGGAGACTTAGCGGCAGGAAGCATCGAAGAAGGGGTGGTCACCTGTCCGGATCACGGCTCACAGTTCGACCTAGAAAAACAGGGACTCAACGTGCTTGGCCCAGACGGTGAAAACGCGGGAAGCGTGCCCGACCTGCCGATGTTCAAGGTAAGCATTGCAAACGGCGAAGTGTTCGTGGACCTATAATCGTATACGTGAAACGTTCTGACATCCTCCCAGCCTTAAAGGATTGAAGGTTCCCGCTTCGTCGAAGCTTCGCATTTCTCACTCCACCGAGTTCTGAACTGTGCCGGAAGCAGTCTCTGTCGCGAGGATACACTCGTACAGCCTATCAAAGAGTACTTGGGCCGAACAAAGGGAGTCGCTTAAAGACGGTTTTCTATCAAGATTAGATGAATACGTTCCGAATATCAGAAACACCGTTGAGTTCATAGAAGTGTTGACCACGTGGGACATAAAGCGGGTCTTCGGCATCAACCAATGCCACGTCTCACACATCGAGCAATCCCTCAACCAGATGTTGTCCTTTAGACCTGTGCTTGGATGGTCGAACTACAGGCTACCCGTACAGGGGCTCTACCTCTGCGGCGCCGGAACCCATCCTAGCGGCGGAGTCACTGGGGCGCCGGGACACAACGCGGCGCAAACGGTGATTCAAGACTTTGTATCAAGAAGAGTTACTGCCACACAATAGATCGCATTATATCCGATGAGACAGGTTCGGTGAGCTCGACTCTTACGTGTATCTTTGTAGCCGAGTCCAGTTTGTATGTCTCGAGGATCCTCATGCGACGCACAAGGTGTACACGTGTTGGATATAGTGACGCACACAGTGCAAACTTCAGTAATAGGTGAGGGTGCGCTACCTGATTTTGCCAACTGTCCGTTCAAATACGATCTCAGTAGATGGGTGACAAAGGTGTGTTCTTGAAGCCTGAAGCAGCATAGGTGCTAAACTCGTTTTTCGCGTTGTTCAGTAACTCGTCATTCAACAATACGTCTATCCCTGTCATAGCCATGACCTTTGTTATGTTTGTAACTGCTCTACTGTTCTTTTTGTTCGCCGCGGCCTTGGCGAACTCCGATGTGTGAGGGCTCACAGATTCACTGCTTATCGCTATTGTCGGCGACACGCTTGGAACCACGTGGCTCACATTGCCGTAATCCGTGGATATATAAACCATTGAACGCGACATAAGTTCCGGAGACCTGAAAGATATTTTCAGCTGCGAGAAATTGCGTGACGCGGCTCCAATTAGCGCAAGATTCGGTATGGACTCCTTGTACTCGGGCGTGCTGGTTATTTCAGCTTTTGCCCCAGTCGTCGAAGCAATGCTCTTGATGCATTTGTACACGATTGCGAGAACCGCGCGCAGATTTGACACGTCGGTCGACTTCACGGCTATCCTTACTAATGCTTCGTCGGGTATAACGCTTGGATTAACACCTCCTCGGTCCACTGTGTAGCCGAAAATAACATCGTTTCTAAAACCATGTCTGAGCGTGTTCAAAGAGTTAAGCGTTAGCAGCACACAGTCTAGAGCGTTTGTTCCCCTATGGGGAGTAGAGTAGTGGGCACCTTTACCTGTGAATTTAACCGTGAGTTGCCCCAAAGCAACGGAGGGCATCCAAGGAGCCGTAAAATTCCATGGATGATTCATTATTGCCACATCAACGTCTTTGAAGCACCCTGCTTCTATAAGCGGAATTTTTCCACCGCTGCCCTCTTCGTCAGGCGTCCCCAAAACAGTGATGCGACCACGAAGTTTCTCGCCGATCCTGCTTAGAACGATACCGGAAAAAGCAGCTGTTGAACCAATAATGTTGTGGCCACATGCGTGACCCAGTTCTGGCAGCGCATCGTATTCAGCCAAATAGCATATATGCGGACCCTTGGCTCCTGTGTCAAAGGTTGCAACAAAAGAAGTGGGTAACCCTGCGATTCCAAGTTTTACGTCGAAACCAAATTTTTCCAGTTTAGAACAAAGCAGCCTTGACGACTTGTGCTCTTCCATGCCAAGCTCGGGGTTGGCGTGTATGGCCGAACACATCTCCCAAATACGCGACTCTAGGCGGTCAACCTCACCAGCAATCAAACGTTTGAGTTCACTAAGGTCGTTCAAGCAACTCCGCACACCGAACCCTGCACTCCTGCATAATAATCTTGCGTTGAAACACCTTTGAACCCCCGCTACCCAACACTTGTAACCCAGTATCTCACGGCTATGTGACCAGCAAGCTTCTGAACACTTTTGGAAAACTCATCGTTACTCAACTCGGACTCGCAGAGCCGGCGCAAACAAGGAATGAATTGGCTCATTATATAAATAAGAACTTTGATGGCATTTACGAGCAAGTTATTGTTGACTCGAATTGTCATGGGGACAGGAAGCTACGCGACAGACAAAATTGGAGAACAGGCGTCGTACCCCAATGTATTACTTGTAGACAANGGTCTAAAGCAAACAAGGGCTTGGACTGGAGAAAATGGGTTCTGCCCCGCGAAGTTGCGTCTATCCCGAAATAAAACGTCATCTTACTGTCGCGTTGAGACATCACCTGTGTCCCTCTGCGAGGGAGAAGGTATATGTTATGCGGGCCTCTGGTAAAAGGATTCGCTTATCCCGAGCCTAGGTATTGGAACTAAGAATTCTTTTGTTCGGAGTCGAGGACGTTGAACTGGCCGCTCGAATTCACGATTTGAGGGTGTATCTTCCACTCTACTAGGGTCATAAGACCAGAGAACCCCACCCATCCTATTCCTACATACACCGCTGAGTTCAGAGGAGCAGCTGGAAAAGAAGGGTAAACGGTTGATACCATCACAGCCAAAAGTACTCCGACCGCGACCACGGGAAAAACAAGGTGTTTGAATACGTTGAATACACCCTTCCTTCTTGCAAAGAAGGGAAGACCTATGCTGGCCACAATGTGTTCTGTGTATGCTGCGTAACCATTCGCAAACAACAACCATAATCCACCCATGAACGGACCGTAAATCGCCCCGAAGATAAGCGAGATAACCAGTGAAACCAAGAATACGAATACCGCCGAAACGTTAGGGGTTGCGTGTCTTTTATGAATCTTTTTAAGAGACGACGGCAGGAAAAGCACCCGGTCTCTGGCGAAGGCGTAAAAGTTTTCTCGCCGCCGCGTTGGTAACCGCAACATTGTAACCCATAAAACTGTTCACGGTAAAGATTATGAGTAGAGCGTAAAGGACATAGCTGACCTTGTGAAAAAGGATGAGTCCAGGGTCCGGCGATGACGCAAATGAGGACATATTGGCGGGTCCCCAGCCAACGGTGAGGGCATATGACACGATTACGAGGGTTGTGACAGCGACCGCGACAGCGCTCGCAAGGGCTTTAGGCGCGGATTTTTCGGGTTGTTTGGTTTCTTCGGCCAGTGACGTAACCGTGAGCACCGTTCCAAAGTAAAGCACAACCGAGTAGATCATTGAGTAAAACAACTGTGACACACCGCCGGGAAGATATTTCAGCGTGAACACCTGCAAAGTATTACTCGGTCCCGAGGCAGCTATTATAGCCGCCGAGCCCACAATCAAAATGCCCACCTCGATTAAACCTCCGATGATCTGGTAGTCGGTCGAAGGTTTGAGACCAATATACGCAAAGACAAAGGCTATTGCAGCCGCCACAACCGCGATGGGAACCCAGTACTGTGGACCGCTGTACGCAGGGTTGATTAGCGTGACAAAAGATGCGAGCCCCAAGAAGCCGAAGCTACCCAAGCCCAGCGGGATATAGAAGGCCATGTTCCAAGCTTGAAACGTTGCGGCTTTGCCTCCAAGCGACGTACCCGCAAAACCATAGTATCCCCCCGCGGACCCGACATACTTTGAAAATTGGTAGCCAGTGTTCATCAAAAACAGATAGAAAACGGCGCCAAGCAATATGGACAAGGGCGTGGCGCCGAGCGCAAGCAATGCAACCCCCGTAAGTAGGTACGCTGCGTCCGCGGCAATGGAGAGTTCGCCCATCGCCATCCACAGCAATCTAAAGGTACCAATGGTGTTTCTTCTCAATCCTTCTACGGGCTTTGCCTCCAATGAACCTCTTGTCGCGTCCTTCCTCGGTCCGGTTTCTTCATTGGACACGTTTAGTTAAAAGCGTGCGTTTAAAATAAACATTCTGTTTTGAACAGGGACCTGTCCGGATAAGCCCAATTCTTGTCACCTCCACTCGGTGTACCACGCAACGAACACCTCAAGAAATCCACGAGCGGAGTGAACAGCGTTTTCTTCGGATTGACGTTGTTGTAGAAAGCCCTCGTCCTATCCTTGAGGTACCCGAAGAATCGCTCAACCGAGCTACGAAGCCCAAAGGTCTGGTACACGTGGTTTTGGAAGCCAGCCCGAACCACGGAGTCACGGTACCACGGACCCCGGTCGGTGAGGATCACCGGGTTACCAAGACACCTTCTCCTGAGTCTCTGCAGAAACCTGAGGGCGTTAGCCGTTGTCCTGGTTAGTGAGACGCCGAACCAGATGGGCTGCCTGGTCTCAGCGTCAACCGCGGCCCAAACATAGATGGGTGTGCCGTTACACTTCACCACGGTCTCATCCACGGCTATTATGGAGTATTCCTGAGGTTGTGGGTCGAAGTTGAGCCTACCACCAACCTTCCTCACCCACTCATGTATACTCGACTTGGAGACTGGGAGTGAGAGCTTCTTGCTCCGCTTAGTTTATCAGCTTTGGATTATCTTGAGAAGGTGCGCGCGAAGAGGCCGAAGGATGACTTGGAGCTTAAAATAAGGCTTCTCTTCAGGTTGCTCAGGTCGAGGCTGGTCACGGCTCACCTATATGAAGTACCCGTTTCTAGTCTTCCTCCACCATTGAAGCAGGCGCTCGAGCAAATCAGGTCCACATCGGGTAGATCCTAGTGTCCCAAGGGCTCTGAAGCAGATAGCTAAGTATATATTAAATTCTCATACGCTCTAACTAGAAGCGTGCAAGCTTCGAATGCACATGCGACATCCATGTACTCCTTCCCCGTCACATTGCTAGATTGGCTGTATTCCATGGTATAATCAAACGCACTGAATTTGGTGGCGTAAGACCGGGACAAAGTCTAGCGATACGGAAAAGTGTCTGACTACTCTAGTCCTTGCCATACACTTCCTTATGTGAGCATACACGCAAAAGCTGTACCGTACACTCTTTCCGGTTCCTTTGGACGTTGTAAAGCAACCTGTTCTCTCGGTCCAGTTCGTATGCGAATAGCCCAGCAAGCGGACCCCTCTTTGCAGTATCCAGAGACTCCGGGATGGGGGTGACTCCTGAGTAAGAGGAGCGCGCCCTCTATCCTCCCCAATAGCCCTTTTGGAGCCCTTCTCGTTTTTCTTCCTGAGCTTCTCAAATGTGCTGGTAACTATGACATTGTTCAAGTTATCCACTTACGCACAGTTCGTAAGAACTCTTCATTACTGAGTTCGGAACTCAAAACTTCATAGCGGCCGGCTTCTAAATCCTTCAGGCTGCTAAGCAGGTCTTTGAACTCCTCTGTGCTAAGCTCTATCTCTTCCTGGATTTGAGATGGGATGCCGATCAGGGGTTGGATTGGCGCTATCCAGGGCTGTGGCTCGCTGTCAGATGGAACAACTATCAAGCTCTGGATTTGAACACGTTTAGACATTCTCTTTCTCAACTCCTTCCAAACTTAGTCTGCCATCTTTTTGGACACGTATAACCCATCTCGAGCCAACCTTGTACGGTAGGGGTTTTTCTGATTTTATGAAGAGTGTTAGAGCCGCCGGGTAAACAAATCTTTGAGGCTTGGAAAAGGGCGCCGCAGGAACAAACCTTCTCAGCTCTTCGTCCACCTCTATCACTTCCCCGAACTGAACCTGGAAGATGCTTTCTCCGGTGTGGCTCTCGACAGCGCGGGTGACCTGAATGACCTCAACCTCCTTTGTGTAAAGCAAGTTGGGAGTGCCCGGATTCATTCTCTTAACAATATTTTTACCTAAACTTAAGCCCTTACTCGGAGAGTGTTTGGTAAGAAAATGTTTTCTGGAACCTCACTTTTACAGCTGATCAAAAAGTGGGTCAAGCCCAAATTTTCAAGACAGATTTTTGGCTCGTGACCTAGTATTAGAGCTGAAGATAGTGGCCGGGTACCCATGTGAGTGGTATATGCTCAGCGTGTTTTACTCTACGCAAGCATACGTTGATATGCGTGCGCACAATTGTCTTATCTGCGGTAGAGCCTGGACTTCACGACTTCATTCGGGAGCCTCGCGGATTCGTCGGGGTCACTGCGCTCAGGCCGGGTAAGGACCTGCCCACCAGCACGTGATGGTAGAAATGCATGATCCGGCTAGCCTCCCAGCAGGAAGCACCATACATTCTAGGTTTCAGCCTGATCCACCTTCTGCCTTTGATCAACTACACCTGCGCCGTAACTTCGTCCACGTGTAGAGATTTATCGCGGCGTTGAGCCAACACTCGATCCAGAGCCCGCACCCCAGGCACTCGAACACCTCTGCCACATTCAGGCGTCTGTTTTCCCTCCATACCTGGGACGGTTATCACATCTACAAATAATAAGGGACTGAGCCAAACGAAGCAGGCTTACTGTCTGATTCTCGCCCATTCCTTCCCCCTCCGTTCATAGGAGGGTCTCATGTTGTGGTATACCTGTAGCGCCTTTTCCCAGAACTCTTCCTCCTTTTTTATTACCCTTCCTTCCTCAATTATTTGAAGGATGAATGGGCTTCCCTGCTCTAATTTTTTCATGAACACATGGGTGTTCATGAATACCGGGTCCACTTCTTTTGGGAACATTTTCACTATTTTCATGTAGAGTTCGTTTGGAACCCTCCTTGGATCCCCCGGTATTTCGTCTCCAACCACGAGCACATCGTAGTCGCTCTCCTCGGTGAAATCGCCCCTAGCTCTTGAACCAAACAGGATCACGAGTCTCATCTTATCTCCCCCTTTACCCAACTGAGTATTTTGACCGCGCAGCCTATACACTCCTTGGCATCCTTTTCAGTATAATACTCAAAGGGGGCGCCCTCGTCGTACACATCTGGATACCTCGACGGAGCGTACTGCCTGTCAAGATATGATGCACACTCCAGTATTTCCCCTGGCGCTTCCTGAAGCAGGTGGGTGACCGAGTGCCCCCTCCTCTCAACCCCCTGCTTTGGAAGAGAGCCTTAGCTGGCTTCTCCGCGCACTGTTGGGATAGGAAACAGCACAATTCGTAGTACTTGCCTCTCCGAGCGTATTCGGCCTCCTCCAAATCCTTTTCAGCCTGCTTTAGCCAGTCTTCGGTTCTTTTCACACGCCGAATAATTCTTGAGAATATGAATATTTAGCCACTGTGGTGTTCGAATGATAACGTCCGGATAGATGCTTATCGGGCGTGGGTGCCCGAGCGCGGTGACTCCGTCTGGGCGCCTGTGAACCACCCCCCGCTTATGGACTGGGCTTTCCCTAATCCAGCCGGGCTTCGAGCCGTGACCGCAACCTGACTGGGCGCACCGGGACTCACGAGGAGCCGTTTTACCTTGATCCAGTCGGGTCGGAGACCGCTTGTAGCTCAAAGCCCGCTGGCCGCGGACTACCACCCGATACTCGTATTCTCCATCACGTATGGCTACCATTTCCGTACGCTTGATTGCTTGCTGATTCATCGGTGATCTGGTGGTTCGTGGCTACGGCCTGCGTTTGTATCTAGCTTCATGCCCTGGGGTGCTAGGGGTGCGCCCGCCTGTCTGAATGCGTGTGAGCGGATCTGTTTGCGTGCTTTCGGGACTGGTTTAAATACTACTTGGTTTAGAGTATTATTGTGCCTGAGAAGGTTACATCTATAAAGGTTGACTCGGAACTTTGGAAGGCTGCGAAGCTTCTTGCGGTACGTAGGGGGGTCAGCCTGAAAGCTATGATTGAATCCCTGCTTATCGCGGAGGTTGAAGCGGACTTATCTAGCGTAGACGAGTTACAGGTCTCTGAGGAGCACTTGAAGCGCTTGTTAAAAAGGAGGAAGAGGGGGAAGCCACCCTTCATGATCCGCTCGGAGAGGAGCGCCGTGGAGTTGGTAAGGGAGGGGAGAGGGGAGTAGTGGTCACTAAGTGGTGGTGGGAAGCAGGATGTGTCCAGCACGGTAACGCGGAGGCTTTATGTGGATACGAGTGTGATTGTTGCAAGATACAAGCCGCGTGACGAAATGTACAACTCAGCAGAGAGCCTCTTCAATCAGGGAGGAGTCCACTTTTTTGTTTCGCCGCTCACGTTGGTAGAGCTGTACGCCGTTCTCTCTAGGATCTGAGACCAGATTCACACTCCCGTCTCGCCTTTCCCTTCAATGAACACTCTTGTAGCTTTAATCATACAAGAATGTAAACTGCGTGTGATCACCGGGACCAATTCCGGGGTAAAGGCGCTTGGGGCATAAGGTTTAGAGTTTCACCGGAATACTTCCTTTCAATGAGGCTTGCCCAACAACTTCAGCTGAGAGCGCTTGACTTAATTCACCTAGCCTATGCCTCACTTGCGGGGGCCGGGTACGGTGTGAGCGGATTCGTGACCGGGGATAAGGAAATACTTAGCAAATCAAACTTAATTAGGAAGACCTTAAAACTTGAAGCGTTATACCCGGATCAGTTGACGCATACACAGTGAGCGCACCGTTAGTTTTGAGGTCCAGACATCGTTCAACGGTATAGGTTCCGCGCTCAGATTCCGTTTTTATGAGAGCTTTTCGAAGCTTTGGCTGAAAATGGGTTGGCGGAGAAAGAGGCCAGACCTGATGAAACGAAGTTGGAGGTGATCCTCGGATAAAATCATATCCGATAAAGTTCGCGATATGCTTGAATTCACGAATCATGGTTTAATGTGTGTGCTGACCACGGGTCAGGAGTCTGCTGCTTCCCATTAGACAGCGAGTAGAAGCCTCGAGCCGCACCAGACCGAGGCACTAATAGGTTTTGTCGCGTACTTATCAAAGGTTTGAAAGCCTCAGGAAAGAGGTCGTGTTCGGAGGCTTGGTGTAAGCTGTATCGACTTCACTGACTTCTGATGGTTATGTCTTGGCGGGCGTTTCTGGTTGCTGGTAGCCGTATGGCTGAATTCGCAGCCGCCGAAGGGTAATGAGCAAATACTTCGAGAAAGGAAATGAGCCAAAAGGGCTCAAGTATCCAGGTATCCACAAAAAAGAAGCCTTACAACTCCTTGTTGGATAGAAGCCAGTCGAACAGCGGCACCTCCTTTGCCCCTTCCCCGAGATCTCTCTTCTCTCCTTCCAGTGTAATGATGGAAGCTTCTTTTATCCCGGTCTCTTGGAGTGCCCTTCTGAGCTTGTCCACGTGTTCTGGATCCGGGTTCAAGCTGACCTCTATGAGCGCCTTTCTACCCTCCTTCCTCGCGACGAAGTCCACTTCTCTTCCATCCTTTAGAAGGTAGTAGTCGACTTCCCAGGACCTCCTCACCAACTCCAGGAACACCAGGTTCTCTAACTTTCTCCCCAGACCGCCTTGCGAGTCGGTCGTCGATTTGCCATCGTAAAGCGAGGCTATCCCCAGGTCCACGGCGTACACCTTCTTAGGTGACACAGCTCTCCTCCTCTCCGAGTAGTCAAACCTCTTCACGGTGAATATGAGGAACGCCCTCCTCATGTACTCAACATAGTTCATAATTGTTTTCACGTCTACGTCGACTCCCACCGCCTTCAGCAGCTTCCCCATGGAATTCCAAGTCATCGGGTTAGAGTAGTTTGAGAGCAAGAAGTCAAACACAACCCTGAACTGCTCGACGTCTCTTACCCTGTTTCTCTCCACGATGTCGCGGTAGAAAACCATTTCAAGCACATCCAACAACTTCTCTCTCGAGCGGTAGACCCAAGGCTCAGGGAACCCACCCCACACCAAGTACTCTTGAAGAGTCCTCATAAATTTACCCCTCCCCCTGAAGTCGCCCTCCAGTGGAGAGGCAAGCTCCCCGAGGCTGAAGGGGTAAACAATCTGTGTGAGCTCCCTACCCCTCAGCCTGCTAGGTATCTCGGACGAAAGCAGTGTGGAGGAAGAACCTGAAACCACAAGCTTAAAGTCTTTAACATCGTGCAACCACCTCAACTTGAAGTCCCAATCCCTCCAATCCTGAACCTCATCGAGAAAAAGATACACCCTCCCCTCAACATACTCAGACCTAACCATCTCAGCGAGCTTCCTAGCCTCCAAATCCCTGAACAAGGGGTCATCCAATGACAAGTAGACCGCATTCTCCCCCGAGCTCAAAAGCGACCTCACCTCTTTAAGCATGAGGAAAGTCTTCCCAACCCTCCTAGGCCCAGCCACCACAGTTATATCAGGAGTGGATAGATTTAACCTGAAACTCCTAGGGAGCTCCCTAACGAAGCGTAGACCCCCCACATACTCCTCAGTGATCTCTCTCAACCCAACCATGTTAGGAATACTAATCCAAAGATTGATTTAAAAGTTTGGAATAGTAAACCAAACCAACCGAGCGTTAAGATACCTTTATGAACCTTCCAAAAAGTCGCGCTCAGGGCAGCGGGCTCACGCACATTACCTGTATGTGCACACCTTCTAGCGAATTTTAGTAAGTCAGCGGTTTGAGGTAATCGTGACCACGCTTTGATTTTCCCTTTGTATTACGTTTTCTCCCTTAAATTTCTCAGTCATTTCGTGTTCCTTTCCGCAATCACCGATTCTATGGCTTCAGTGGTGACCACGACAGGTGATGATCAGCATGGTCATACAAACCTTCTATTACTAGTATAAACTTTTAATATAAAGTTTCCATTGTCAAAGGATTTGTGCTCAGCGTAGAAGTCGAGTACCCACCCTGTTCATGGAAGAGAAGTTTCGTCTTAACAATTCATCGATAAGCCAGAATGGTGTCTTATACTCTTATCAAAGGATGCGTGTCGATATAACCAATTTCAGCGTCTCTATCGGTAGCCGTCTTTTCGTTTTTCTGGCTTTATTGGAGTATCTAAAGCAGAGGTAGGCCTTTTTAAGGATGGGGGAATTTCGCACAGCCTAAGAAATCACTGAAAAACTTGGGGAGGATAAGCTTATCCAATTCCGATTTACATCTGCGAGTACCGGTGGGTGCACCGAAAGGAAGCACGACGAAACGGGTTAAAGTGTTGGGAAGCCGGCTAGTGAAGTTTGGAGGGATAATTTGAGAGGATGGACTTGAGCGGTAAATATTCATGCAACTAACAAATAAGCCAACCTTTCCTCTTACCTGAATCGTTCCCTTCTCGACCAATGACCTTCCCGTATAACAACCCCAGTTTACCGGGTGAAGATTTCGGACATAAGGTGGCAGTTTATGAATGATGCTGATCAAAGCCGCAATTGAACGTGGATATGGACGCGGTCGTAGATAGTCGAGAAGAATTAGAGGGGGGTGACCGACTCGCCTCTTGCGAACAAGCATTATGATCAGCCCTTGTTGATTTGTCGCAACAATATTTAATCCTTAACTCCGCCATTTTGTAGGGTATATATGGGGATTAATTTTGTGATGTCTGTTTGCTTCATAATAGCCAGACTGATGCATAGCAAAGCATTTAAGTATAATCCCCAATGGGGTATATATGGTTGATTGGGTTAGGGAATGGGTTTCTGAGAGGCGTAAAAATGGTGAGAAGGGCATTGAGGTTAAGCCCAGGGGTAAAAAGTATTACGTTTATCACTCCACAACCTACTGGGACAGGAAGCAAAAGAAGATAAGGAAGAGGTCAAGCTACATTGGGGTGCTTGACAGGGAAAGGGGGTTAATTGAGAGCGGGAGAAGCTTCCCCGTAAAGAGCACGGGCATATTTCAGTACGGCAATTCAATGCTGATAATGAAGGCCATGCAACCCCTCATCAAGAGGCTAAAAGAGGCATTCCCTGACATGTGGGAGGAGGTTTATGCGCTTGCAAAGGTTCGCTCAACCGGCAGGGTTCCCCTGAAGATGGTTTCAACTGTATGGAACGGGATGTACAATGTGGAGGAAATAGAGCCTGACCTGGACCCCGGCAATCTTGCTAAATTGCTGAGGATCATCGGCACGGACAGGGCTGGCCAGGACACTGTTTTCTCATTGCTTATCAGGGATGCAAGGCAGTTTGCCTACGACCTGACCGTGGTTTACTCAAGGTCAGGCACCGTTAGCTTCAGTGAGTTCGGTTTTATGGATGAGGACCTGCCACAGATAAACGTGGTACTGTTTTACTCCATTGATGAAAATCTTCCAACCATGATTCGCGTTATTCCGGGGTCCGTAAGGGACATAACCAGCCTATATGCATCAGTGGAGGAGGCCGGGATAGAGGGAAAGGTGCTTGTTCTTGACAGGGGGTTTTTCTCGTCAGATACGCTGGAGTTCCTTTCAAATAAGAAGGTGAGCTTTGTGCTTCCTGCCAGGAGAAACAGTCACCTTTACGACGATTCAGAAACACATGATGTATTTGGATACAGGGGCCGTATGATTTCGGCCGGCAAGAGGACCATCGGAAACATTTACGCTTACACCTACCTGGACGGATTCCTCAAAGCTGAGGAGGAATACTCCCTGTGCGAAAGGCTGCAGAAGAAGCTGATAGATGTTGATGAATTCAACAGGAAAAGGGAAAGGGCGGGCAAGATACTGATCCTTTCAAACATGGACAGAAGTCCTGAAGAAATTTACCTGGTGTACAAGAAGAGGGACGGCGTTGAAAAGCAGTTCGATATCATGAAGAACATTCTGCATTCAGACATACTCTACCTCAGGGACAATGAGAGCATATTTGGTCACATGTTCATCTCATTCCTTTCAATGTACTCTCATTCCAGCATAGAGAACATGCTGAGAGCTGCAGGCCTGCTTGAAAAGTATTCTGCAATGGATGTCCTGGAACACTATTCCAGGGTTTACATGATCAAATCTTCCAAGGGGCAGGTCGTATCTGAAGTTCCAAAGAAGGTAAGGGAACTCGATGTCAGACTGGGGCTGAACATATTCCCTACAAAAGAGCGGAGTTAAGGTTTAATGCTCTTACATACCTCTCCATCACCTTTTCTATCTCCTCAGGTGAAGGTTCCCGTAACTCCTTCTCGGTATCGGATCTTATATAAGACAAATGTTCTGTAGCCAGATTTAGCTTGGCCACAGTGACATCAGAAACATCAAGTTTAATGTTAGGGTCACTAGACGATGTGTTCTCAGACAAACACTTGCAGAAATAATCTTTGTACCATGCCTCATCAAAGTATCCCTTTTCCTCTCTAAAGAACGTTATGAGTGCCCTTGCGTGAGTCCTCCACGATTCAAGTATAGCGTTTGAAATAGTCGTTGCAAGAACGAGGTCAACGTGCATCTTAACTTGTTCATAAAGTTGAACTAGCATAGAGAACTCGTAGGTCAAATGTTTAGATTCTTCTTTGAGTTCCTCTTTTGCGATACAAATTATGTCTTTGTAAAATGACGTTATATCTTTGGATAGGGAATCATTTTCATTTGAAGGCGTGATTTTGATATCAAGTCTTTCCGTGTTACCGGTTAGAGTCATCTTCTTTATTTTTCTCCAGGCTCTAAGTTTTTCAACTTTTTTGTCGTCTTTTTCATACAGCTCCAATTCGCGGCCTTTGCAGTCAATGATAACTTCGGACCCATTTTCTTTCGGGCATGCCTTAGATATTCTAAGGATCTTCTTGTCCCTATATTTTTCTCGTAGCACAGATAGAATTATTGCACGGGTGGCGATTCTTTCGCAACAATCATCTTTTACCAAACATTTTATATCTTCAAAGCTGCTCATGGACTACACAGAAAGCTGTTCTTGCAAACAACATAAAGATATTTGTCTCATAAATATTGTCGGTCCCCACCGCTACGAATATTGGTCAACAGAAATGTTTGTAAGGCGGCCTACGGAGGCTGTATGCTGAAACGTGATAAAGAACTCTACGGAGGCGCTCCCACAGATGGGACTCTGTGGAGAAGCCTCGCGCACGACGAAGTAGCACGGAGTCCTGAAGCCGTGTTCCCTCGATATCTGGCTGGGCTTGCCAAACGAGGCTGAGTGTAACGGGAAAGTTCTGTGCACTTTGGTTCGTATCCCGTAGGCCGCTCGGTATATCCATGATCGAGCATGTGGTTTCGGTTTCAAAGCGCATCAAACTATATGTGTTGAGACTAGCACCCTGAAGCAAGGCGGTTCTAAACGAGAGGCCTCTGGATCAATCTTTCTCAGCACAAGCATGTTATCCCGTCTTGGTCTTAACAAGGGTAATGGTTCGGCTCTTTTGAACCAACCAACAAGCTCGAAGCTACCATCATGAGCCACCAAGTCTTCAAGCTGCCTCCGAAGGATCAGGCGCATACGCGTCTCTTCCTTGAACACACGCCTTCTCTTTCCCTCCTTAACGTGTATATCAAGGTGTTCGATAACCTCGCTTGAGTGGTTATCCTGTAGCTCGAGCCGGTAGAAGGCCCTTGTCTTGATTCTTCCGAGCGAGCCAGTCCAAGTCTGAGTGGGTGTTTTCCCAGTCCTGCGAAGCCCTCTTGGCCAGGCCATGTGCGCGTTCTCGATGAGGTAAAGCCCACCAGCTTTAAGCGAAGAGCTAACCGAACGAAGGTGGCTGCGCAGCCCTTCCTGATCGAGCACATAGTTGATTGATCCGTTCATGATGAATGCGAAGTCGACCGGCTCTTCAAGCTCGAAGCACCTCATGTCCGCGACCACCGCCTTGATCCGCACCCCCTTTTCTGAGGCTTTCTTTAGCGCGTACGAGACCATCTGCCGGCTGAGATCCAGCCCGACACATCCATAGCCTTGTGCGGCAAACTCGCAGAGCACGTCTCCGGGTCCGCAGCACACATCGAGAACGCTGTTCACACCCCTTTTGGAGAACGCCGAAATGAAATTCCTGAAAACGTTCACCTGGGCCACAGGCTCAATGTAGCTAAACGCCGCATCGTAGTAGGCCGGTCTGGTGTAAACTCCTGTTGTCACGGGTATCCTAACAAGGGCACGGGTGGACCCCGCTTTTAATCTTGCTACAGGCGCTTGCAGCATGCAGCTGTGTAAAGTGGTTGCACACACCTTCCCATATAGCCACCGGAAAATCGCATAGACTTGCGGGATAAAAAGGCGGCGTCTTTGAGACGAAACGGTTCATGGGCTTTTTAACACGTAAGAGGGCGGAAACACAGCCTTTCAGATAAGATAAGATCAGAGGAATATGGTGACAACCTTTTAACCCGATCCCGGGGCCATTTACTGTTATGGATGTGGAGGTACAGTAAAAGACGCAAAAATGCTGATAGATTTGCGTGTGGACCGCTCGGAAAGGGGAGAAAATAAATTCATTTCTCTGCCTCCACACGAACATAGTTCTAAAGAGATAACTCTATTATCTGTTAACAAAAGTAGCCGGTTTTTCTAAGGAGAGATGAAACAAGCAGGCGGTCATGCACAGCCCCTACTCAGGAAACGCCATACGGCGAGGTTAATGCCTGTTATGCTCACCCGTTCTCTTCAGGCTCAAACGGTAAACTGCGACCATAGCGTGCTTTGGTCTTGGATCGCTCAATCGCTGTCAGCGCCAGAACTTTGCGGACTGTAAAGAAATAATGCGCTGCCTGTCCAGGAGTTGACTGGCTCCTTCTTTCTTCTTGCCAGTCTTGAACCGGCCCCTACCTTGCGACCTCCCGTGAACACGGAGGTTCAGATACTGAACGCGATTTAAAGGGAAGTTATTGGCCTTCGTGTTCAGGAGATAATTGAGCACAAGGAGCTGTTATTTTTTGCATTACCTTCCACGGTTATGGAAAGGTTGTGTCATGAATATGTTGAGATAGACTGTAGAGACTTAAAACCGTTCAGAAAACAAAGATTATGATAAAAATATATGAGTAGCCTCGAATAGCTGCTTAAGCTACATGATTAACATGTTTGCTGGGAACAGACGAGGCAACTGATACACAAATTCGAGTCAGAAAGAAAGTGTTCTTGTCTTTTCCTCCACTCGTTGTGCTACGCGGGCAACAAACCGCCTGAAGCGGTCCATATCTATCCTGACAGACCCAACCCGTTTTGCCTCGTTTTCAGGTATGCTTGTGCGGATTCTAATCCGTAGAGCCAGGCAAGGCTACAGGATAGTCTGAGTCGGCAATCAGCATGGCCTGCATCCTCGGGGTCAAATCCATAAGCTCGGCCACGGTAGGCGGGTCGAAACTGATCGTATCCCGAAGTTTACTGACGGTCTCGTCAGACTCAAACGCAAGAAATTCCGTATTCAAGGTGTTCAGAAACTCTATCGCGTTCCGGTTGCCGGCTACTGCCGCTTGATCGGCCCTTCTAAGACGTTCTACAAACGACCGAGGGAGGAACTCTTCAACCGCTTTCCGATTAATTTCGATGTTAACCACAAACACTATGTTGTGAACGCTGAACGAGTCCACGCTCTTTTTCCGTAGGCTCGCGTAGTCGAGGACCACCTCAAAGTATGAAATCCGTTCGTTGCCAGTTGCCTTAGAGCTTTGCGAAATGTGGATCAAGATGATCCTATTTCTGAACTCGTCTGATCTTTCTCCGTAGCGTGATTACCGCTAAACTTGAGTTCACTTCACTTAAAAGTCTCGAGAAAGAGATCCTTAGTCGCCCCCCTTCGAAATTGATCACTCCGTTCTTTCTGAGGTCTGTGTGTTCCGGGAGACCGTATCCTGTGGCTTCTGTCACGTCGTCCAGTTCAACCATTTCCTGAAGCTTGGAAAGCGCAGCGGCTCCAAGTTTATCAAGGCGGCTGTGTCGCAGCCCAAGTTCGATGTGAAACATGTAATTCGCTTCCAGTTCCTGATAATCATAGATTGCAGTGGAAGAGCTGAAGCCGGAAAATTCAAAACGATAAGGCTGTCGGGGTCGACGTTGGTGTTGTGAATCTAATCGGTTTAAGCGACGGCAGAACAATGGATAGCCCGAAGTTTCTCAAGAAGGCGAAGAGAGGATAGAGAAACTCCAGAGAGAATTGTCGAGAAAGAAGAAGGGCTCACATCGAAGGGGAAAGACGAGGCTTCTACTCGCAAAGGTATGGAGGAAGGTAAGAAGGCAAAGGGATGATTTTTACACATAAAGCATCAAACCAACTGACAAAAAAGTATGGAACCATTGCCTTCGAACACCTGAACGTGCAGGGGATGGTTAAGAACCACTCTCTCGTATCGGTAATAACGGACTCCTGCTGGTACAAGCTACGCCAGTTCACCGTCTACAAGGCGGAGAGGCGTGGCGGACAGGTGCTCCTTGTCAATTCAGCGGGGGCATCGCAGAAATGTTCTGGATGCGGTGAAATGGTTACAAAACCTCTGGCTGAAAGAGTCCATATGTGTCCAAAATGCGGACTTGTTTTGGACAGGGATATCAACGCGGCAAGGAACACTCTTGCGTTGGGTCCGGAACGGGCCCTCACAGAGACAAAACCTCTGCTTATCCACAGGATAAGCAAGTTTGGTCAAGGAAGTGAGAAGCCCATGCCATTTTGGCGTGGGTGGTTCACATGAAGATATCTTTTAGTGTATAGACTTGGTAACCCTCTTCTTTGAGCTGTCCGGCGTTTTCTATGTTTTTTGCTATAAGTCCGTACACCTTGTGTTTCGCTCTTATGTTGAGCGCCTTGTCCTCGAGTTTGTTGAGTAGGCTTTGGGCTTCCCTGAGTCTGAGTGTGCTCCACTTTACTTCGAATGCGTATGCGAGCTCTTCCTGTTTGGCTGTGGTCACGATGTCTATTTCGGTGTTTTGGTCGAGCCAGCGGCCCACGTAGTCCGGGTTGATTTTGAGTTTGCCCTCGCGTATCAGCCTCGTGGTATAGGCGAGTGCCACCCTTTCGAACACCCTGCCGAGGTGTGCGTCAAGCTCGCGCTCGACCTGTAGCCGAACCGTGTGGCTGAGTCCTGCCTCAAGGAGGCTTCGGTTTGTCCATGCGAATCTGAACCAGAAGTGCAGGAATGGGTCTGCGAGCGTGTAGCTCACCTTCCCCAGTGGGTGGGTGGTCTCCTTGGCCACAAGCCTTATGGTTGTTAGGGAGGCGATGTATTTGGGTAGATTTTCACGTGGGATCTTCGTGTAGTCGGATATCTCGCTTATCCTTTGCTTGCCCGCGGAGATGGCGCCCATGATATCCATGTAGGCACCTGGGCTCCTCACCTCCTGCATGAGTAGGTACTCGGGTTCATCGTAGAGTGCGCCCTCCTTGCTCAGTACCACTCTTTGCGCGTTCTCTACGGCGTTCAGTGATTCATCCACTTGTTCGAGGTAGGCTGGTGTACCCCCGAAGACGCCGTAGATTTGCATCACCCCCTCGGGTGTTTTGGTGGGGAACCACTGGGTGAGCACCCACGGCTCGAGGGGGGCTACCTCGAGTGTCAGGCTTCTTCGCCCGTAGAGGGGTGCGTCCCTCCTAAGTGAGACCCTTTCAATCATGCCTATGGAAGAGCCTGCGAGCACGAGTTTCGCGTTTATCTTCGAGAATTCTTCATCCCAGTAGCGCTGTAGGAGTGTGAGTGCGCCGCGCACCTCGGACAGGTTCTGGAACTCGTCGAGAACAACTATTTCGCCCCGCCTGAACGCTTCGGTGAAGTAGTCGAACACGGATTCGAGGTCGCGGAAAACAGCCCCCGCCGGGAGGCTTGCCCCCAGACTCCTTGAGAATGCGTTTAGCAGGGACGCCCTCCCTCCCCTCGGAACGAAAACGTAGACACCGCGGGTGGTTTTCAGTAACTCTAGGAGTAGGCGGGTCTTTCCAACACGCCTCTTCCCGTAGACCACGGCGATCCCGGCTCTTCTCTGCGAAGCGAAGCCTCTAAGTAGCTCGAGCTCCCCTTGTCGGTCCACGAACCTTAGGAACATAATCCTAAGGATTACGATCCTACAATTAAGTGTTTGTTACCGTTGTGTCCTAGTCGGTTAGCAAACCAGAGGAAACCTCCACCTTCCTCCACCGACGCTCTTGCTATACTTATTTGGGTGGCTCCCCCAAATTGTAATGTGTCCGGATAACGCCTTCCACACTAGGATATCGGGCACGCTACCGACCAATCCGAACACCATTGAACCGCCGACCCTGTCCGGATAAGAGCCAACGCTTGTCACCTCCACTCTGTGTATTGGGCCACGAACAGCTCTAGGAAGTCTACGAAGGGTGTAAAGAGTGTTTTTCCCGGGTTTATGTTGTTGTCGAACACCCTTGTTCGATCCTTAAGAACGCCCTGAATCACTCAACGGAGCTTCGCAGCTCAAACGTCTGGTACACGTGGTTTTGGAACCGGCTCGAATCACAGTGTCACGGTACTAAGGACCCTTATCTGTGAGAAGCACGGGGTCACCCACAGAGGCACCTTCTTCTTAGTCTACGAAGAAACCTGAGCACGTTTTGTGTGGTTCTCGTGAGTGAGACCCGAACCAGACGGGCTTCCTAGTATAGCCGTCCACCGCAACCCACACGTAGGCTGGTCTACCACAACACCCTAATCAACAACGATGGTTGGGCATTCGCGTGGCATCACCTGGAAGTTCAGTTTCTCCTCCGAGAACCTTCCTCGTCCAATCCTCAACGCTCGACTTTGAGAGTGGTTCGGAAAGTATTTTGAAGAACCTAGAGGTCTTCCTGACGCTCAGTCCAAAAGCGTTGAGTAGAACGGCCACGACTTTGAGTTCGTGAGAACCTCTTTTTTATTCCTCGCAAAAACATTTAAACTCCTAAAGAATGTGAATATATCCGTGGTGGTCTCTACGGGTTGTCACCAAATCCAAACCGTGGCGCCCACCACGTTTAAGCCTTATCCGGACAGGTCCTTGAACAGTCGTATCGAATAATAACATAAAGGCGTATTTTGTTTATATAGCAGACATTTGCAGGAAGTCTGTTTGAATCCTAAAACAGCATACCATTGGTCGGGGGAGTAAAGTGGTACCCGCAGAATAAGTACGACGAACCCCTAAAGTCGGATTATGAGTTGAATGCTTCGGAACAGCTATAGTGGTGTAGTCTTGTCGTTATTTACTGCATCAATACATTCGTCTAATTCGTCAGCTTTGCGGTTCCCTAAAGCTGAGTGCGAACTGGGTTGCGTATGAGTCTATGCAGCACGTTATGAATGTCCGCACAAACATTCGTTTAAATAAGTCATAGAAATTGCGGATGCTCGGCGCTCAAGTGATTTAGGACGGCGTGGTCGTATTGAACCCGCTATGGTGGGCCGGCTCTTTAAGCGTTGAAGCACGATTTCCCCACAGGCTTACCAACCTGACAACTGTACCATTGTGCCATTTAGGTATACATCTGCGGTGAACACTGGATGTGGTCAACTGTTGTGAACCAGCCTTTTGTGCAAACAGCGGTTTATCCCTTGTATCGGCAATGAATCCTACGTTGAATCCAGTAGATGTCAAAAGTCGTGTTGTCACACCTTTTGCCGATGGGCTAACCACGAGCTCTCCACGTGTATTAGTGGGTGCGGGGAAGCCGTTTTTCAGTTTTCCCATGGTTGCAGAAATCCTGACGGTTCGTGTAAAGGGGCGAGTCCTAAAGATTGAGCGACGGTTTGCAATTCGCTTTCTGCCTCCCTAGAAGCTTGTTCATGGCGGAAGCGAGTTGTTTGAAGGGATTGCGTGAGTCGAAAAGAAGTGGGCGGAGAGCACTGAATTTACAGCAGGCCCCTTTGATGAGTAATCCACTGAGTCCTTGGAGCCAAGTTTCGCGACGCGTTTGGCCGATGCATTCAGCCAGAAGTGGTTTTGGAAGGGAAATCTTAATGCTCGTTCAGACGTGTTCGGGAGAGGTGTGTTAGAGTGGTGGAAAACAGGATCCCGCGGGGGAGCAGGGTGACTCTTCACCGAGTCGAGGGGGACTTGGAAGTGGAGGACGGCGTTGTCATCGAAGCCCCGCAGGGCTTGACCGTTGGAGGCGGAGCCTGTTTTGAAGGAAGTGTTAAAATCGCTGGAAACGCTGAATGCGACTGGTTACGCGTCGAGGACGGCGAATTACACGTAGCCGGCAGCCTATTTGTACGCGGCGACGTTGACGCCGAGGAAAGCGTTGTTGAGGTGGACACAGACCTGACTGCTAGACGTGTCGAGGTCGACAAGACTCTGCGGGTCGGCGGCCAGCTTCAATGCGAAGAGTTGGAGATAGGTGGTCTGCTGAAGGCAGCGGTTATTAGGTGCACCAATATGAGCGTGGGTGGCAGGGTTCAAGCGACCGCAGACATACAGGCAAGGCGTGTTGAGGTTGGAGGCTCACTGGAGGTTGCCGGAAAACTTGAAGCTTCTAAGTTGGAAGTGGGAGGCAGCGCAAAAGTTGGCGGCGGCAAAGTGGACTCCGTCGACGTAGGCGGGTTCTTCGGATGCGAGGGAGACTTGGAATTCGATGAAATAGACGTGGGCGGTCAAGCCTCTTTCTCTGGAAACGTTCGTGGCAGGTCTGTGGACGTTGGCGGCAGAGTGGTGGTCAACGGAAACTTTTCTGTGGAAAAAGTGGACGTAGGGGGCGTAATAGACGTTCAGGGGGATTACTCTGGAGGACGGGTGGACGTCGGCGGCACATTCAGGGTGCGAGGCAACCTGTCGCTCACAGGCTCACTTGAGGTTGGAGGCGAGGCGGAGATAACTGGACAAATGTTGGGCGGAGATGTTGACGTGGGTGGCGCCTTCAAAGCAAGGAAAGCTGTTCTGCGCGGTGAAATCGAGGTGGGTGGTTGGTTGGCCACAGAAGAAGGGTTGAAGGCTGCGCGTATCAGACTGGGAGATAGGTCCAGATGCACGGGCGTCATAGTGGCGGATGAAATCTTCGCTGATTCACACGCTAGACTCGAAGACGTATACGCGCACCGCGTATATTTCGACAGACGCGTCGAAGCTGGAAGGGTGTACGCTGTTCGAGCCGAGCTGGGTGACCACTGTTATGTAAGGGAGCTGTATTACGTTGAAGAACTGGTTGTGGGAAAAGACACTCGATTCGCCAAGCCCCCTGTGAGGCTCGGGGTTCAGCCGACGCCGCCGCTCTGAAGCTAAGGGGTCGACGTCCAATTGGATTCGGCGGGGGCTGAACACGGAAAAAGGTCCAAGCTCGACCTCTACGCGAACGTTTTGGAAGTCGTGAAAAGATTCGACGGCGGGGCCAGAATAACACGTGTGTCCTACGGAGTGGGCATACCCGTGGACCGTCTCCGCCTGCTTCTCAGACAACTTGAAAAATACGGATTCATACGTCAAAGCCTAGGCGAGAACGACGAAAAGCGCTACGCCATAACTCGCAGAGGAGAACAATATCTGAAGACTTACTGGCAACTCGTGGGGTTACTTGAGCCTGCGAGCTGATGGCTACCAGTGAAAAGCTCTGCAGGCTTTGAACCCTGTGCGCCTAACCCCGCCACTTGGAAAGCTGAACGTCGAGGCGCCCACTGACGGACGGGTTCAACACTGAGAGACTTGGCCCCGAATTACCAAGTGGCTCCCGTGCGTTTGGTCACACCAACAAAAGCCACGGCTATGCGAGCCACCGGCTCGGGTCATCCACCTTAATGCAAAAAACTTTTTCCCCACCGACGAACGCTGCCGGTGTACTGAGAGCTAGCTTGAAGGAGGCGGGTGGTCCGGACACTTCTTATTGCCTTCCATCGAAGAGAGCGAAGAGCCGCGGACAACACACAGGGCCACGTCGCACACTTTATAGCGCGACGAACCGGGCTGAGCGCCCTCTTCAGACTTGGGTCGACTCAGAGCCAATAGGAAAAAATCGGGTGCTGCTCACTCAGCGTTCCATTTATTACGGGGCCAAGCGTATCATCTTTACGCACACCCTATCGAACAGAGATGACGCGAGAGAATTCTTTGGTTGAGCAAAGAAGCCGGGCTCCGCGTCCATGTTTCAAAAGACTTAAGGCTGTTTATGGGTGCGCATGACACATGACGATAAAGTACACTTTGAAGGTCGAGAAGCCCAACACGCACTATGTCAGCGTAGAGCTTTGGGTTGAAACAGCTAAGAGTATGGGTAAAACCAATTTTACCATGCCCGTGTGGACACCTGGGTCATACGCAGTCAAGGATTTTTCCAAGAACGTGGTGGACTTTGAGGCGTACAGCGGCAAAGAGGGTTCACCGCTCAAAGTTGAGAAAACCGCCAAAAACGTGTGGTGCGTGGACGCCGGAGAAAAAGTGTCCCTGCTTGTACGCTACCGCGTCTACGCGTTCGAGTACACAGTTGAAACAAGCTACGTGGATACGGAGCACGCCGTGGTGAACGGCGCCAGCGTCTTCGTCTATTGGGAGGGACACGAACGCGAACCCTTGCAGCTGGAAGTAAGGGGACCGCCGACGTGGCGCCGCGTGACCACGTCTTTGAAACGGGTCGGTGGCACTGACGACGCTCCTCTCTTTGAGGCGCCCGACTACGACACTCTCGTGGATTCACCCATTCAGCTTGGAAACCAAGACGTGTTCGAGTTCAGCGTGAGAGATGTTCCACACCAAGTGTCGGTGTACTCGCCCTTCTCCTTTGACAAATCCAAGTTCGTGGACCACCTGAAACTCATCGTGGACAAGGCTGTGAGTATATGGGGACAAATACCTTATGACAGATACGTGTTCATAGTCGAGGTTCTGGGAGACGCAAGAGGAGGACTCGAGCACCTGAGCAGCACTCACTGCTTGACCAGCATAGTGAACTTCTATTCCGAGGAGGACTACCGAAGGGGTCTCGCGCTTTACAGCCATGAATTTTTCCACGCTTGGAACGTAAAGAGGCTGAGACCCGCGGTGCTCGGACCCTTCGACTATTCAAAGGAGGTCTACACAAAAAGCCTGTGGATCGCCGAAGGCCTGACGGACTACTACGACGACCTCATCCTGAGAAGGGCCGGCATCTATGGTCCCGAAGATTACCTTGAGCGGTTGGCCAACGCCTTAAACCAGATGATTTCGCTGCCCAACAGAAAGTATCAGAGCGCGGAGGAGTCGAGCTTCGATTCATGGATAAAGTTTTACCGCCTAGAAGAGACGGACCCGAACACTGTGATGTCCTACTACACACAAGGCGCGGTGATAGGCGCTTGCCTGGACCTGGCCATAAGAAGGCACTCTGAAAGAAAGCTCAGCCTCGACGACGTGTTGAGAAGAGTCTATCAGGAAACCTATCTTAAAAACGGTTCCGGTTACACCGACGAATACTTTGAGTACGTGTGCACAGAAGCGGGTGGAAGAGACGCTGAAGAAATATTCAGAAAGCGGGTTAGGGGCAGAGAAGACCTAGAATATTCGAAGTACCTTTCATACGCCGGGCTCAGACTCGCACCCAAAAATCCGGGGGAGAGCGGAGGGTTCGCGGGCATCGTCGTAGACGAGAACAACGGGCGAATCATCGTAAACCAAGTACTCGAAGGCTACGGCGCGCAGAACTCGGGTCTGGGAGTGGGAGATGAAATCATCGGGTTCAATGGTCTAAGAGTGGACGCGCAGAGACTAGCCGGACTGGTCAGGGCGCAGACCCCGGGGTCAAGGTGTACGCTTCTTATATCGGAAAGAGACGCGCTGAAATCGGTGGAGCTGGTATTAGACCCGTTACCCGTCTTTGAATACAGAATATTCAAACTCGAAGCCGCGGACGAGTCGCAGAAGGGAATATACCTGGACTGGATGGGTGAATCGTGGGATAAACCTCTTGTCTACAAGGAGAGAAAACTCGTAAAACCCCGCAGGGACTCGTTCCAACTCGACGGGTTCAAATACATATGATTAGAGGGCCGAAAACAAGGCCTCGACTCAGGGACCCGAAACACGCACCAACGCGTCTTATCCGTCTGAAGCACCGCTTGGATGCCACACCAAGGCTTCTCAGAGTGGCTTGCGGCGGTTTAGTGTTTTTACGTGGACCTCGAGTGGCCCACCCAGTGGGAGAAACTGGTGAACCCCAGCCGAACCAGAGGCTCTTCGCCTGGGACACGGTTGATATGTTTGAACCGTTTCCCTGGACTCCGCAGAGAACCTTTGCCAACGTTCAGCTGAAAGGCCGAATGGGCCGCGGTGGACCCTTCGCACTTTTCGAAAACTCGGAGCCGAATCGGCGGCTTAAACTCATCCGTCACCCTTTGGTAACGCCGTTCTACAACGTGTTCGCGTCGCGCAAGGAATTGGACCACGTCGGACTCTCGGTGGACGACTTGGCCGAAGCACTGAAAGAGTTCCTCGACGCCGACCGCAAAACCTCAGCAGGGCTCTAAGCGGCACTGGGAATCCGAATCCGCTTCCCTTCACAGCCAGTTATGACAGAGCACAATCCGGTGAAGACCCGGCGTCGCCTCCGAACACGACGAAACCCCGCGAAGGGTCGACGCGAAGAGCCCACACTCCCCCTCCGCCCCGCTTTTCTGAATCGGGCAGCAACTCGCCCCTGTATTGTTAGGGAGTGCGCGTTGACGACCCAACAGTTGCTGGATGGGCAATCTGACAGCTGTAAGGCGGTGAACCACTTGAAAACGTTCAAAGGCGCACCCAATCATAAAGCCTCCAATGGAATCGCTTGGTCCATAATTGACGCTGGGCGGAGCCACTATTGCGCGGAGAACACCCAAAGCCTTTTTCGAATGCGACCCAGAAAAAAGAAATAGGGGGATACCCAAGAATTCACCATGACACTCGACCCAGACGTAGAACGTCTTCTGAACCAGTTCAAGGATGTGCCCCCTTTGAAGGAAACCCCGGTCCAGATTGCGCGCAAGTGGGAACTCGAATACGCCAAGGCTTCAAACCCTGTAGTCGAGCAGGTAGAAAAGGTCGAAGACAAAGGCATTCAGGGGAGAGAGACAAACATACCCATCAGGGTCTACACCCCGATCGCCCAGCCGGTGGGCACAGTGGTGTTTTACCACGGCGGCGGCTTTGTTCTCGGCGGGATAGAGACGCATGACCAACTCTGCAGAAGACTCGCCAACGCCTCTGAGTGCAGACTGGTCTCCGTCGAATACAGACTCGCCCCGGAACACAAGTTTCCGGCCGCCGTAACGGATTCGTACGACGCCTTTCGCTGGGCGACGCAGAATTTCGAGGGCGAAGTGTGCGTCGCGGGAGACAGCGCCGGTGGAAACCTCGCCGCCGTAGTGGCCCAGCTGGCGAAGGAGAACGGGGATAGGCAACCGAGCCTTCAGGTGCTGATATATCCGGTGCTCAACCTGCTCGGGGTTGAAAAAAGCGTGACCGATTTTGCGGAGGGCTACTTTCTCACCTTGGAAGAGATGCTCTGGTTTCGCCGCCAGTATCTTTCAAGCGACGCGGACGCTGCGAACCCGCTCGCCTCACCCATGCTGACCCCTGACCTCTCGGAGCTTCCGCCGGCCATAATAGTCACGGCTGAGTACGACCCTCTCAGAGACCAAGGCGAAGCCTACTCTGCACTACTGCGAAAAGCGGGTGTCACTGTTCTTGGACTGCGCTACACTGGTGTCACACACGGCTTCATGTCCTTCCCCATAACCGCAGGAGCTGCGGCCACAGAGGCACTGGCTTCTTTCATCAGAACCTCGCTGAACCAAAAAGCGCGAAGAAAGACCCGCGTAGCAGAGCGGAGTGGGAGTGGGAGTGGGAGTGGGTGAGCTGAACCATATCGAAAAGCCCGATTGGCAGGCGCTCACGACTTCTGAGAAACCCAGACAAGCCTGGGAAACACACCTTTCCACACTCAACCGAGTTGAACAAGGCCACCAACCACTCGTCCTTTTTTTTCGCAGTCACGTTTTCACCGATCATCAGGCTAAATTCTGACATCTTCTCCTCCCTAAAGGTGGAAGCTCTCCTACTCATACGCCTGTAAGCCGCGGCGACGAGTGCCTCAAGGCCGTCAAGGGTTGACGGCGCAGGAATCCACAACCCCTCTTGACCCGTGTCCGCTGACGAATCAGGCAACGCGGATCCAGTTATCCATCTTCAAACGAACTTCACAGCAAGTGCCCAAAAAACAGTTTAAGACTTATATGCACCACACTGAGTACACGTCGAACTGGATTGGCCATCGAAAAATACTCGGTTTCGCTGAACGTGGACTTCGACAAGCTAATCTATGAGGGCACAGTGGGACTCAAGCTGTCCGGCAACGAGTCGGATCTCGAACTCGACTGCATGGGGCTCGAAATACTGTGGGTGGGAACCCGCGGGGAGGCTCTTGAATACTTCTACGACAAAGAGAACGCGAAGCTCCAAATAAAAAGTGTTCCCCTGGGAGCCGACTCGGTAACGGTAAAGTATTCTGGGAAGGTGGGGGAGGGACAGCTAACCGGCTTCTACAAGTCGTCCACCCCGAGGGGGTACATGCTTACGACGCACTTCGAGCCCAACGGTGCCCGCAGGTTTCTGCCATGCGTGGACAGGCCTTCGGAGAAGGCAGTGTTCGAACTGGACGTAACAATACCCGCGTCGCTTGATGCCGTGTCCAACACGCCTGCGACCAGAGTCGAAGCCCTTGAAGGGGGAAAAAAGAGGGTCGTGTTTTCACCCACTCCCAAAATGGCGACTTATCTGCTTTACCTGGGAGTGGGCTCCTTCGAAGAGGCTGAGCGAAGAGTGGATGGCGTCAGAGTGGCCGTGGTCACCGAGCCAGGCGAGTCGCAGAAGGGTTCCTACGCTTTGGACGAGGCTTCTTGGTACCTTTCTTCCTTCTCAGACTATTTTGGTATTCCGTACCCGCTTCCCAAGCTTCATCTGATACCGCTGCGAGACTTCGCCGTCGGAGGCATGGAGAACTGGGGGGCGATTACCTTTAAGGAGTCGGTCCTGCTCTCCGATGAGGCGTCTTCGGCTTCTACACGTAAGTTAATATCGCTGGTAACCGCCCACGAGGTCGCCCACCAATGGTTCGGAGACCTAGTAACCATGTCTTGGTGGAACGACCTCTGGCTGAATGAGAGCTTCGCTACATTTGTAAGTGCAAAGATGGTGTCACGCAAGCACCCCGAGTGGAACGTCTGGGGAGACTTTTTGAGAAACGACACCGGTGGGGCCATGAATGGTGATGCGCTACGCTCAACTCATCCAATAGATGTTGAAGTGGACACACCTGAGCGGGCCACGCAGATGTTCGACGAGATCAGTTACGGCAAGGGCTCAAGCGTGCTCAGAATGATCGAAGCCTACATAGGCGAAGAAGGCTTCAGGAAGGGGATAACGGACTACCTTAAAAAGCATTCCTACGGAAACGCGCGCGGCGAAGACCTTTGGGCGGCTCTCGGCGAGGCGTCGCAGGTTCCCGTAACAAGCATCATGGAACACTGGGTAAAGACGCCGGGTTACCCGGTCGTGCGCGTACGAAAAACCGGCGGGAGCATCACTTTTGAGCAAGAAAGATTCACACTGATCCAGGAATCCAAGCCGAATGGAGAATCACCGTGGCCGATTCCTCTCACCTATGATTTGAATGGGCGAATCGAAAGACTGCTTCTCAGAGGCAAAGACGCAAGGGTCACCGCGCCAAGCGGGCTCATACTCGTAAACCCGGGTCGCACGGGTTTTTACCGCGTCAAATACGACAGAACACTGTATGCCGCTCTCCTAGCGGGGTTCAAAAAGCTCGACCGCTTCGACAAATGGGGCCTCATGAACGACGCCTATGCATTCCTCGAAGCGGGCGTTGTGAATTATACGTTTTACTCCAAGCTTGCCAGAAAATGTGTGAACGAAAGTGACCCGAGCCTCGCAGCCGCCGTGGCCGGCCAGCTCATGAGCCTCCACGTCTTATACCCCAATGGCAGAAGAGTGCGCAGACTCCTTTCGAGGCTTTGCCGAGTTCAGATTCGCCGCATCGGACTGAAAAAGAGAGATGGTGAATCAGACGAAGACAGCGTGCTCAGGGAGCGCATCGCGACATACTTCGCACTACTGGACACCCGTTTTGCGTCGCGTTTGGCAAGAAAATTCAGAGATTACGACAAGCTGCAACCGGATCTAAGACAGGCCGCCGCAATAGCCTATGTACGCAAAAACGGGGAGCGAGCAGTTGCTGAGCTAAAAGGAAGGTTGAACCCGAAGCTCAGCGACAGCGACAGGATCCGTTTCGTTACAGCGATCGCAAGCGTCAAGAACGGCGAGCTGGTCAAAGAAACTCTTCGAGAGTGCATCGCGGGTCCCCTCACACCCACAGACCTGTTTTCAGCAATGCAAGGCGCGCTCCCAAATCCAGGCGCAAAAGAGCATGTCTGGCAGTGGTTCAAAGAATGCCTCGGCGATCTCACCAAACTCTTTGCGGGAACCGGAGCGGTCTCGATCCTACTCGAAAACATAATACCCTATGTGGGAGTGGCCAATCCAAAAGAAGTGCGCGAATTCTTCCAAGACAGGGCGATACCTGAAGGGGAACAGGGCGTGAAAAAGGGGCTCGAATGGCTCGAAGTTGAGCTAAGAGTACTCGAGCGCCTCAAACGAAAAGGCTAATATGAGCCGAAACTTCTGCGAAGCTTTGCCGACGAATCGACGCCGAAACGTGTGAATGCCGTCTGAGCGACGCCTCCGATAATTAGCGCTCCCCCGTTTCGGCGACGACGCCCTACTCTTTGCGTGCGAATCAATCCGTTAACCGTGTCTTCGAAGACGATAAAAGTGTACCAAGCCGCTAGCTGAAGGTTATCTTAACCCAGCAGCTCGGATCTGGAGTCGAGAACCGGCCTACTCCCATAATTCGCTGTTCGCAACCCGAGATCCCCCTTTACGTGAACCGCGTTTTTTCCCCGCCGCTTCGTCTCCCCAAAAACCGCCCAGCTCTCAGACCTGAACCAAGCGAACCCTTCAAGGGAACGAAGATAAATGTGGAAGCATACACCCAAGCAGCTGTGACCCTTAAACCGACGGATAAACTATTAGGTCTCCCTGCAACTTTGCGAAAGGCGTGAGCACATGTTTTCTGCCAGGCTTCTTGCTTGAGATGTGCACCACGCTGAACCTACGTACCGTGAGTGCGTCCGCTATGAGACTTCGATGACACCGGAAAGGGTTGCCCTCGGCGCACATTATCGCAACCGTGTGTTCTTCGCAGAGCGCAATCAACCTTTCCAAATAAGATGCGAACTCCGGTGTCTGCATGTAGTCAGCGTAGCCCCTGAAACTTGCGTTGCGCCAAGCGGTGTTCTTTGAATCCTTTAAGGGACGCCTGAGACCCCCCAGCTCCTTGCAGTGCACATACTGGATTCCGGCCTTCAGAAGAGATGCTTGGAGTTTATCTTGGCTGAACTGCGGATTGTGCCTCGACTTGGGTATGGTGCGCACGTCAACCAAAAGCGTCACACCATGAGCCGCCAATATATCGATAAACCTTTCAGAAGGCATCGTCGAGTGGCCGACGGCGAATACTTTACGCGTCAACTGCGGATTCAACGGGGACACAGGCGGCGCAGCTATTTAGATTAACGCATCGTGTGTTTCGTTCATACCCCTGTTCAGTTCACCAAGAGCGTTTCTTTGAACGCAAAACCAGAGACAGAACGGACAGTACGGTTGAATTCGAATACCGCGCCGCTGAAGTCAAAACGAGAGTTGCGGACTGGGCACCGGTACTTTTTCACCGCTGCTTGGAAAGACTCACTTAAACGTTGAGCCTTAATTCAA
>JGI20133J14441_1000714_pt1 | contig 30264 bp, 35 predicted proteins | sample RS3BMetagenome_FD_14441 | JGI IMG/M metagenome (IMG submission 14441)
GCTCGCGCCTACCCGCCGGTGAGCCAGCCGATGACCGCGGCGGTGGCGCCGAAGGCGAGAATGGCTTGGACGAGGGCGATGGTGAGGAAGGCCGGGAGCCACTTCCCAAGGCGTCCCTGGCGCCGGTCGGCGTTCCCGGCGCACGCGAAGAAGGCCACTGCCGCGGCCCAAAGCGCCGGAGCGAGGCCACCCCAACCACCGCCGGCCGTGACGCCGAAAAAGTTCAACCCGACCAGACCGCCGCCAACCAGCCAGTTGAGAAAAGCCCACTCGCCGGCCGAACCGGAGCGCTCGCGCAGCGCCGCGTACAGCCCGACGCCGCCGAGCAAGACCAGGCTCGGCAGGTAGAGCAAGACGTCAATCCCGGCAGTAATCCCAATCGTGATCGCTCCCAGGAGAACAAAGAGAAGCCCAAACCGCGCCAGGGCCCACTCCCGGCTGCGATCGACCGCTTCAGACCGCACCACCGCCACCTCCGCCGTGCCTTTTGGGAGGCTACGTCGCAGGTTCGCGGCCATTACATGTGTTGACGTTCTCTCCGGTTGACCTTATCCGTTCCCGGCCCGGACGCTTCGCCGAAAGGCTAGCGCGATGAAGGCGGTGGCGAGGTTCAGCACGGCGAAGACCGCGAACGGCAGGTGCGGACTCTGGGTGACGAGCAAGCCTCCGGTGGCGGTGCCGATAAGCATGCCGCAACTCCAGAGGAGGTGCAGGAGACCCACCGTGCGACCCTGAAGCTGGCTGGGGACGGAGATTCTCACCAGGGACGGCATCGTCGTCGACATGCCCCAGAGGAGGCTCGTCGCGATGATTCCGCTGACGAAGAGCGCCGGGAGCCAGGTCGCGGAAAGCGCCGTCGCGGCGGCGGCGAAGGGGAGCAAGGTTGTCAGGAAGAGGACCGGACGAACCGGACCAAACCGGTCGATCATTCGGCCGGTGGTCAGTTGGCTCGCCGAGGCGATGAGCAGGTTTGTCGTCGCGAAGAGTGACGCGGTGGTGATGCTGTGCGAGAGGCGGTAGATCAGGAGGGGGAGGAGCAAACTCGTTGTGCCGTAGAAGCAGGTTGGCAGGAGGCGCAAGAGAGCCAGCAGGACAATTCGCCGCTGGCGAATCAGGCCGGAGTACGACCCGAGGACCGCGCGGGGACTGGCCGAATCGCCGCGTGGTCGGGGTGGCGCCTCTGGCAAGAGCCGGCGGGTCAGATTCACCAGGATAATCGCGAGGACGAAGCCGATCGCTCCAACCGTCGCGAATCCGTATTTCTGGGCGGTTGGACCGGCGAGCAGATTGCCCAATGCGCTTCCCATGGTGCTGCCCAGATAGTACAGCGCGCTGAATCCGCCGAGGCGCTTCGCGCCCGCGCTGGCTACCAGATAGGACTGGCCGCCGACCGCGGTGAGGCCATTGGTCGTCCCGAGGATCAAAACGATCGGCGCGAGGATGCGAAAGTCGTGAACCAGAAAGATCAGCGCGGCGAGGGGAATTCCGCACTGTCCCAGGAGAAGAGCCCGCTTCTGGCTCACCCGATCGGCGACGACGCCGCCGAGCAAAGCGAACACGCCGGCCATGACGAGTTGAATCGAGAGCAGCGTCGCGGTGAAGGTCGGTGGCTGGTGCAACTGGGATTCGACGTAGACCGCGAGCAGTGAGGAGAACGGGCCGCTGAGCATTCCCGCGGTGAAGATCAGGGCCAGGAACACCCGGAGTTGACGCACTTCCGGTGATGCGCCGCTCCAGCGCGCCGTGATCGCGGGTCCGAATAGAGTAGGCACGCGAGGGCCTCCGGGCGAAAGTCGTAACGCCCATGTTAGCGCCTCGGTCCTCGTTTTTGAAGCGGCAATTTACAGCAGCCCGACGACCAGCCTGACCGCGCCGATGGTCCTGACCAAAAGGGAACTTTTCGCCGTCTCGCGGCGTCTTTTATCTAACGGCAACGTCCCAAGCAAGGGTCCGCGACCGCCGGTCGCGGGGGAACTGGGACGCGTGGGGAGAAGCACGAGATGATCGACTATCAGTCGGCGTTTGGGGCCGGACACGACAATTACCGCTTCGTCGGCGATACGACCGGCAACACTGAGCTACCGGCACAGCTGGACGTCCTTTCTAACGGTCAGGTCGTGGCGGTTTATGGGGATTGGGTGTCCGACAGTAGCTACAACCACCAGCAGGGGAAAAACACGTTCGGATTCGCCAACGACTGCGGATTGGTCTCCTGTCAGGACGTGATTCTCCAGCACGGCATTCACGTCAGCGAAGCCGACGTTTGTCGGCACGCGATTCAGAACTCGGAGTGCGATGACGCGATGAATCCGAAGTTTGGCGCCAGCCCGGACAACTGGGGAATGACCAGCGCCTCGGATCAGGCCCGCCTTCTGAACGACTACGGCATTCCCGCTCAGACGAAATCCGGCGAGACAATCGATACTCTGGCCAGCCAGGTTCAGAGCGGCGACCACGTGATTTTGAGCGTGAACGCCGGCGTGCTCTGGGGTGATCCGAAGTATTACGAGGGTGGGAGCGCCAATCACGCCGTGACCGTGACGAGCGTCGTCCGGGATTACCAGACCGGCCAGGTGCTCGGAGTTGTCCTGAACGACAGCGGTAACGGCAAGACCGAATTTGTCAGCGCGGACACCCTCCAACAGGCATGGTGCAACGCCGGGGGAAATTGCGTCGTGGCGAAGTAGAGCTTCGTCAAGTCGCCGGTGATGAGTGGTTGGGGCCACCGCCGCCTTGAAAGGCGGGCGTAGGCCCAGTGGGGCTGAAGCCCCCGGACCGGGCGCTTTAGCGCCTCCGCCGCTTCGCCCGCCTTTCAAGGCGGCGACCCACGCTCGTCAAACAGGAGTTGACAGGACACTAGGCAGCCTACGACACCGAGTGACGATACGGCCGTCGGCGCGCGACGCGCCTCTCAACCTCCAAGGTCCGAAGGGAGCCGGCCAGAAACCTCTCCGTTCCAGCGGGTGGCCCGCCGGGCCACCGCTGGAACGGAGCAGGCATTTCAGATCTCGCGCTGGGATCAGGCGAGGTCGAACCGATCCAGGTTCATCACCTTGTTCCACGCCGCCACGAAGTCATGCACGAACTTCTGCTCCGCGTCTTCAGATCCGTAGACTTCCGCGATCGCCCGGAGCTGGGAGTTCGAACCGAAGATAAGGTCGACCCGGGTGCCGGTCCATTTGAGTTCGCCCGTCGCGCGATCGCGACCTTCGAACACGTCGCCCGCTTCCGATGCCGCCTTCCACGCCGTGCGCATGTCGAGCAGATTCACGAAGAAGTCGTTTGTCAGCGTCCCGGGGCGCTGGGTGAAGACGCCCGGTTGGGTCTGGCCGACGTTGGTGTTCAGGACTCGCAAGCCGCCGATGAGAACCGTCATCTCCGGCGCCGTCAACGTCAGCAATTGCGCTCGATCGACCAGCAGTTCCTCGGCCGATACCGAGAACCTGGTCTTGAGGTAGTTGCGGAACCCATCCGCAACCGGCTCGAGCACTGCAAAGGACTCGACATCGGTCTGCGCCTGCGAAGCATCCATGCGCCCAGGCGTAAACGGAACCCTGACGTCGTATCCGGCCTTCTTCGCCGCCGCTTCGACAGCCGCGCACCCGCCCAGAACGATCAGGTCAGCAAGCGAGACCTTCTTCCCACCACGCTGCGAACTGTTGAACGCATTCTGGATCGCTTCGAGCGCCGGCAGGACCGTCGCCAGTTGAGCCGGCTGGTTGACTTCCCAATCCTTCTGCGGCGCAAGGCGAATGCGTGCGCCATTCGCGCCGCCGCGCTTGTCGGAGCCACGGAACGTGGACGCGGAAGCCCAGGCGGTCGAGACTAGTTCCGAGATCGAAAGGCCCGAGGCAAGGATCCTCGCCTTGAGGTCCGCTATGTCCTGCGCATTGATCAGCGCATGATTGACCGTGGGAATGGGGTCTTGCCAGAGCAACTCCTCCGCCGGGACCTCCGGACCGAGATAGCGCGAGCGGGGTCCCATGTCGCGGTGGGTCAGCTTGAACCACGCCCGGGCGAAGGCGTCGGCGAGCTGATCCGGATTCTCGTAGAAGCGCCTGGAGATCTTCTCGTAAGCCGGGTCGAACCGCAGGGCGAGGTCAGTGGTCAACATCGTCGGCGCGCGACGCTTCGACGGGTCGTGCGCATCCGGAACCGTACCGGCGCCTGCCCCGTGTTTCGGTTGCCATTGCTGCGCGCCGGCCGGGCTCTTGGTCAGTTCCCATTCGTAGTCGAACAGGTTCCGGAAGAAGTTGTTGCTCCACTTCGTTGGCGTCGTGGTCCAGATGACTTCCAGGCCGCTGGTGATCGCGTCCCCTCCCTTGCCGGTACCAAATCGGCTCTTCCAGCCGAGGCCCTGCTCCTCGATGGGGGCGGCTTCCGGCTCGGGGCCCACCAGTGACGCATCGCCAGCGCCGTGGGTTTTGCCAAAAGTGTGACCGCCGGCGATCAGCGCGACGGTTTCCTCGTCGTTCATCGCCATGCGCGCGAAGGTCTCGCGGATGTCCTTTGCCGCGGCAAGCGGGTCCGGATTGCCGTTCGGCCCTTCCGGGTTCACATAGATCAGGCCCATCTGCACCGCGGCGAGAGGATTCTCGAGGTTACGGTCACCGGAGTAGCGCTTGTCGTCCAGCCACTTGCTCTCGGTCCCCCAGTAGATGTCCTCTTCGGGCTCCCAGACGTCTTCGCGCCCGCCACCGAAGCCGAAGGTCTTGAATCCCATGGACTCAAGCGCGCAGTTTCCGGCGAGGATCATGAGGTCAGCCCAGGAGATCTTGCTGCCGTATTTCTGCTTGATCGGCCAGAGTAGCCGGCGCGCCTTGTCGAGATTTGCGTTGTCGGGCCAGCTGTTGAGAGGCGCGAAGCGTTGGGACCCGGCCCCCGCGCCCCCCCGGCCATCGCCGGTGCGGTAGGTGCCGGCGCTGTGCCACGCCATCCGGATGAAGAGCGGGCCGTAGTGACCGAAATCGGCCGGCCACCAGTCCTGCGAGTCGGTCATCAACTCGTAGAGGTCCTTCTTCACGGCCTCCAGGTCGAGTTTCTTGAACTCCTCAGCGTAGTTGAAATCCTCGCCCATCGGATTGCTCATGGCGGAGTGCTGGTGGAGTACTTTGAGGTTCAACTGGTTCGGCCACCAATCTCGGTTCGCTGTGCCTCTACCAGCCGCGTGTTCGTGAGCCCTGCCCGTTACCGGGCCCTTGCTTTCGCTGTCCACGGGTTCCCTCACTATCGTAGATTGTCGTTCTTCGCGCCAGGTTGACACTTGCCGCAATGCCCGCGCAACTCAACATAGACCGAGTCCACGTTGCCCATCTCGGCCACTTCACGCGGAACCGGCAAGCGATCCAATACGTCGCTGGAGAAGTCGCCAATTCTGCCGCAGTCGGAGCAGACAAAATGATGATGTCGATCCGGATTTGCATCGAAACGAGTTCGGTACCGCATTGAGCCCACGCGAGCGATCATTCCCAGATCTTCCAGCGTTCTCAGCGTGCGGTACACGGTGTCCAGCGATATGGTGGGGATGCGCTGCCGAACTCGAGCGTAGATGGTTTCGGCGTCCGGGTGCTCCTGGGTGGCAACAAGCTCTCGCAGGATCTCCGTTCGCTGGTGGGTTGCCTTGACGCCCTGTCGGCGGCACGCATCGACGAACTCAGCGACGCGGCGTTCGATCTTCGAGCTGTCCAGGGCGGCCTCCCGATGGAATCGTAATGATTACGACCTAGGAAATTGTGTACCAATAATGCGACGTGTGCAAGGGGTTTCTGTACATTTTACAGAGCGGACGCTTGCGATAGGCGCGACGAGGGGAGCCTCGCGCTCTAAGTCGGGAGGTCGTTGCCTTCGACGAAGCTCTTCAATCGAGCGAGCGATTGGTCCCATTGGCGGGCGATTAGGTCGAGCGAACGCCGTGCCTGGTCGAGCTGAACCGGCTCGAACTCCCAATAATGCTCGCGTCCCCGCCGAACGTCGCGGACCAAGCCGGCGTCGGCGAGGACGTGCAGATGCTTGGTAATCGCCTGACGGGAGACCTTCGTGCCGGCCGTGAGTCGGGTGATCGAGAGGGGGCCGGAGGCGCTGAGCCGGTCGAGCAGCGCCAGCCGGGTCGGGTCGCCGAGCGCCGCGAAGACCGGCGCGGCGGTACCGAGATTAGAGGACATGGGACCCGGCGGTCACGTAACGTTTGAGATTGAGGACCTGACCGGCCCAGCCGCTGTCGTTCATTCGGAATGCCTCGGAGCGTCGGCCCAGCGGGATCCGGTCGAAGCCGGACTCGATCACCGTGAGCTCGGTCCCGTCGGGAACTTCGGCGAGATGAAACTCGACCAGGGTCATCGGCTCGCTTGCGCGGTCAAGAGCAGGGTCAGCAGGGGCGGGATGCCAGCGGTAGGCGAACATCGCCTCGGGCTCGACCTTCTCCACTACGAGCTCGAACGTGACGTGTTCATGGCCGGGGATGGTTATCTGTCCCGCGACACGGGCGCCCGGCGTGAAGCCTCCAACCAGGCGAGCGCCAAACCAGCGCCCGAACTCGTCCGGATTCGACAGCGCCCGCCAGACCCGCGAGCGCGGCGCGCGTAGGACGATCCTCTTCTCGATCCGATCGGTGCTCATCGGCAGCCTCCTGAGTGCAGCATAGCATCCTCGATCATTTTCACGCAACTTAAATGTTGCATTTCTCTGGAGAGGCGCTAAAATGCAACTATAAGGTTGCGTGTTGAGCCGGCGCGCGGTCCGGTCCCGTCCGGATTGCATCGACCGTGCTCGGGAACAAAGGAGGTATCCGTGGCACCGCACAAGGTGGTCAGGCACGACGCGTGGATCGAGGCGCGCAAGACGCATCTCGCCAAGGAGAAGGAGTTCACCCGTCTGCGCGACCAGCTGAGCCGGGAGCGACGCGAGCTGCCCTGGGAGCTGGTCGAGAAGGACTACGTGTTCGAGGGCGAGCGCGGAAAGCAATCGCTCTCCGACCTGTTTGAGGGCCGCGGCCAGCTGGTGATCTACCACGCGATGTTCAACCCCGAGACCGCCGGTCCTTCCACGACGTGGACCAAGGACGCGCCGTGCTTCTCGTGCTCGTTCTGGATGGACAACTTCAACGGCATCACGGTGCATCTGAACCACCGCGACATCACCATGGCCGCGGTCTCGCGCGCCGCGATCGACGCCATCGCAGTCTACAAGAAGCGGATGGGCTGGTCCTTCCCATGGTATTCGACGGCGGGGAGCGACTTCAACTTCGACTACCGGGTCTCATTCACTGAGGCCGAGCTCCAAGCGCAAAAGATCGACTACAACTACCGCGTGAATCCGTCGTATGGATTTTCGGAGTTGCCCGGCATCAGCGTCTTCCTCAAGGATGACGACAATCGGATCTTCCACACCTATTCCACGTACGCGCGCGGGCTCGACATGCTGAATGTCGCCTACCACTATATGGATCTCGTGCCCAAAGGGCGCGACGAGGGCGACCGCGGCCAGGCGTGGGTTCGGCGGCGCGACGAGTATCCGGAATGATGTCACTCAATGTTGTGCTGTCGACCGTGGGACTGGTGCGCCCGGACCGCCGCGGCTTCTGCCCGGCGTGTCGCCTCGGTTTGAGCGGGGACGCGCCGCAAGGCTCGAGCGAGCTCGCTATGCCGGCGCTCGCGGTTGCCGCGACCCTGGTCGTGGCCGGCGGAGCCTGGGCGTACACCATCGATCAGGCCCGCCCGATGAGTGGGATGGCGATGGGGCTCGGGCCGTGGGAGTCGTTCGCCGCATCCTGGGTCGTGATGATGGCGGCGATGATGCTTCCCTCGGCGATTCCGCTGGTTTTCGAGTTCGCCCGCCGGGCGGAGGGACGTCGCGCCTGGCCGATGGCGACCGCCGTGCTCGCGCTCACCTATCTAGCGGTATGGCTAGCGTTCGGCCTCGCGTGCTACGCCGTCTACGTCGTACTCCGGATGCCCTGGCCAAACCAGGGCTGGGCCGCCGGGGTAGCGCTCGTGTTGGCCGGTATCTATGCTCTGACGCCCATCAAGCAAGCCAGCCAGGCCCGGTGCCGTGAGTTGTGCGCCCTGCACGGGCCACTGCCGTTTAACCTGACGCGAAGCGCCGCCACCGCCGGAGTCCGGTACGGCCTCAGTTGCGCCGGCTGCAGCGCCATGCTGATGATCGCGATGGTCCTCGTCGGCATGTCCGACCTGCTCGCGACGGTCGTGCTCGCGGTGGTGATGCTCATTGACAAGCTCGCCCCCCCGCTGGTCTGGCGCTATGAAGTCGTCCTATCGCTCGGTATTGTCGCGTTTGGCGTTGCCTACGCGGGGCTTGCCTGAGGGGGGGGCCGGCGAGGTGCAACTTCAGGCCATGCAAAGCAAGCTGGTTTGGCGCACGATCCGGATTTTATCTTGCTGGCTACGGCCGCCGGCCGTTTTGGTGAATTGTAGCCCGTGGGATCCAATCGACCTCCGCTCCGATTGGATCCCACAATCGGCCCTGCTCGATGGCACGGTATTACCCGCTAGCTTGACCCGGGCCCACTTGTTAAATGACGGTCACGTGGTTAGCGCGGCGCGAGGCCGAGCTGGCGCAGTCGCTCGGGGTCGGCGACCACGTCGATCTCGACGATCCTGCCGCCCGCGATAGTGAAGCCCCACACCGCGAATGGCAGGTCGTCCTGCATCAGGATGACGCCAGCAGCACCGTTGACGAGCGCCGGCCGCAGCCGGATCTCGGTGCGCCCGCGTGCACCACCCAGCGCCCGTCGAGCCACCGCCGGTGCACCGCGAACGATCCGGGTCGCCCAGGGACGTGCACGTCCATCGACTCCTCGCCACGCACCTTGCGGGAGCGCAGCGTGTTCAGGCACACCCGCGCGACGATTGTCGTCAGCCATCCGCCGAGGTTCTCAACTCCATCGACTTCCGAACGGTTCAGGCGCAGCCAGGATTCCTGAACCGCGTCATCCGCTTCGGTCAGCGACCCGAGCATCCGGTAGGCTACCGCTTTCACATGTGGTCGGTGCTCTTCAAATCGCTCGGCCAGCCAACCGCGTTCGTCCATCGGTCACATTCCTCCCTTGGCAGGTGTCATAGTAGTGACCCCCGAAATCTCACAAATGTGACACGGATAAGGGATCCAAAGGAGAGCAATCATGCAAGCACGAATCAGCAACCCCGCGACGATCCTTCCGGGCGCTGTCCAGGGCGTCCAAGCCCTGCTCAAGGCGACGCGAGAGGCCGGCGTGCCGGCGACGACGCTCGAGCTGGTCCACTTGCGCGCGAGCCAGATCAATGGCTGTAGCTTCTGCGTGGACTCGGGGGCGCGCAGCCTCAAAAAGGCCGGCGAAACTGACGAGCGGCTCTTCGCCGTGGCGGCCTGGCGAGAGGCACCGTACTTCACCGACGCCGAGCGTGCCGCCCTCGCGCTCGCCGAGGCGGTCACCCGCCTCGCCGATCCGGCGGACCCCGTCCCTGACGCGGTCTGGGAGGAGGCCGCGCGGCACTACGACGAGAAGGGATTGGCGGCGCTGGTCCTCATGATCGCCACGACCAACCTCTTCAACCGCGTCAATGTCACCACCCGGCAGTTGGCGGGATCCTGGACATAGCGCTAAGTGCCACCCGTCAGCACGGTCGTTGCCACGGCACGCGACGACCGTGCTGCCCCTCATCGGAATGCTGCACGTCGTCAACGCGGCGGTGCTCCTGGCAGTAACCAGCGCCATCGTCCGCGCCACGGGCGGCAAAGTATTGGCGCGTCGCTCGCCGGAGGCCCCGGCCAACGTAGGATCTAATGCCAATTGAGTAGGATTGTGCCGCATAATCAAAGGCGTCGGGTGCTCTGGCGTCATTGATCCCGTCTCAGCCAGCGAGGGAGCGGACGCGGTTGGGGTCGGCAGCGAGAGGGCGCAACTCGGTGATGACCGTGTCAACTTCGGGCCGATGCGGAGCGCGCGATCGTGAGGTACCAGTAGCCACCCGCGAGATTCAGCGGCCCAAGAACCAGGAAGAAGGCTGCCCATCCGTAGACGCCGTACGCGAGGCACACGACACCCGCAGCGGCCGCGACACTGCCACCGGCAATCCGCGTGAGCCCAGGAATTGGATCGGAACAATCGCCACGCACACGCCGTGCAGAAGTTTGCCTGTCCTTGGCCACGTCACCCCGACGGTTGCGCGCAACCCCGGCTCTGCCTATCCCAACGTTGAAGTTCCCCCTTTGTCCTTCAAGATCGGGGTGACGTAGTGCCCAAACTTGCGGTGCTCGTCGAGGCGGCACGAGTGCACCAGCTTGCCCTCCCAGACGGTCATGTCCGGGCAACTTTCGCACATATCCACCTGTCCCCCCGGAAGAACGTCCGGCGCTTGAATAATCCCGATGCTGACACCATACGGCGCCTGGAGGAGAGCGGACTTGGGATGGCGCAGCGCGGTGCGCAAAGCGCGGCGAATGCGCGGATCAAAGAGAGCGGCGAGCCAGAGCTTGCGGCCAGGGGAGATGCCTTTCAAGTACGCGAAGTAAGTTCCTTAGAGCAAATGGTGGAATGTTTGGGTTAGCTCGACCGTCTTGGGGCCGACGGATCCCAGAATCTGGTCCTCGGAACAGATGAGGTACCCAATGAGCCACTTGAAGGAATCGGGACGTTGGGTTCCCCCCAGGTAGGCGGCTGGGGTGTAGGCGGGGAAATGTTCCTGGAGGAGACGGTACACGTCGGTCGAGGTGAAAGCCGATCCCCACCAGGCCCGCTCGACGTAATTCACGCAATCTCTCGGGGGAGGCCTTAATGCCGTTCGTCAGCATGAAGGGCTTGAGTCCGAGGTCGCGGATAAAGGCGATCGTCTCGGCAATCTTTGGATAGATCAATGGCTCGCCACCCGCGATGGAGACGCTATCACAGTTGCGCCAGCGCTTGAGAAACCGAACCTCGTCCTGGACAACCTCGAACGGCTTGTGCTTATTCAGCGTCAGGCGATAGCAGCCGCGGCAGTGGAGGTTGCAGAGATCGGTCACCTCGAGCCAGCCAATCGGATTGTCGTTTAACGACCAGGGGAAACGGTAGAGGGATTTCTTTGTCAGTTCCACCGGCGTCTCCTTTTTTCCGAATGAGGTGTGCGACCAGAAGCTGTCGTCGCAAAGATTCGCTCCGGTTCGACCGGAGTACCGAGTGGACCTGAACCGCGCCCGAATACGAGTGGCAGCTTCCTGAACACATCCTGAATAAGCCGACTGAGTCAGGCGATTGCTAACGCGCGGTGTTGCACGAAGGGCTTGTTCAGTAAAAGTTCAGGTTTCCCTTTCCGCTGTTCGGGAGGACTTCAGGCGCGTCGTTTAGTTTCCAGTGGCGACAGGAGGCGAATTGATGCGATCGCGTGAAGGATCCCCGGACCGTGAGATATCAGCCATAGGTATTGCTAACCCGCGGACCGACGACCGTGATCGGCGAGGCCGCGAACGCTCGGTCGGAACCCTTGGGCGTCTGGGTCTCGTCACCACCTTTGGCGTGCTTCTCCTCATTACCATCGGCGGTGTCGTTCGCGCCTCCGGATCCGGTCTGGGCTGCCCCGATTGGCCAACCTGCCATGGTCAGATCATTCCTCCGCTGATTCTTCAGCCGATCCTCGAATACACCCATCGTTTTATCGCCGGTGTGGTCAGCGTTCTCATCGTTCTCTTCGCGGCGTTCGCATGGCTCCGGTATCGTCAGCAGACGTGGATCCTCGTTCCGGTGAGTATTGCCGTCACGTTGCTGGTGGTGGAGATTGGCCTGGGCGCCCTTACCGTCGAGCGAGAGCTCACGCCCATCCTGGTGACGGTTCACCTTGGCACGGCGCTGGCCTTGTTCGCGACGGTCGTCACCGGGACCGCGGCGGCCTACCGGATGATCGTCCGGGAGCCAGAGGCCCGGATTGATCGGTATGCCTGGCTCGCCATCGGCACGGCGCTGCTGACCTATCTTCTGATGCTGATTGGCTCCTTGGTGACGATGAGTACGGCCGCCTACGCTTGTGCTGCGTGGCCTCTTTGTGGAACGGGATGGCAACTACCGCTAGACGAAGCGTCCACTCTCAACACCGTCCATCGTTTTATCGCGGGTCTGGTGACGATTGGCGTGCTGGCGATGGTGGCCCGGGTGGGGGCCGCGCGTCCCACCGAGAAAACCCTGAAAGTTCAGGTCTGGGCTGGGCTCGGACTCCTGGTCTTGCAAGTCACGGTTGGCGCAGGTCTGGTTCTCTGGCACGTTCCTCCGTTCACCGCGGTGCTCCACCTCGCCATCGCCGCGGCATTCTTTGGAAACCTCGTCGCCGCCGCCTTTCTTACGAGCTTCCCCACGGAAGGAAAAAAAGCGGCACGCTTTCAACCCGGTTGGTGAAAGCGAAAGTGATCTGTCGCGCAAGACCACGGCGACGATCTTCCCCTGATTGGGCCATCCGGTCCACTGGAGAGTGCACTCGATCATTGCTTACTCAAGGAGCCTCGCGGAGATGAGTATTGCCAAGACCTACGACCACGGTCCCTTGATGTTGTACTGGGAGATGACGCGGGCCTGCGACCTCGCCTGTCGCCATTGCCGCGCCGAGGCTATCTCCCGCCACGATCCCCGCGAGCTTTCGCGAGAAGAGGGGAAGCATCTCCTGGAGGCAATTTGCGCGTTCGGCGACCCGCGCCCGCACGTCGTCTTCACCGGCGGTGACCCGCTGCGTCGGCCAGACCTGTACATCCTCCTCGAATACGCCAGGCAACTGGGCCTGGTGGTGTCGGTTACTCCCAGCGGAACGCCGCTCTGTACCAAAGACGCGGTGAGCCGCCTCCGAGACAGCGGCGCAAGCTCGGTGGCGTTCAGTCTCGATGGCTCGTCACCGAGCCGACACGACCGCATTCGGGGCGTCCGGGGGAGCTTTGATTACACCGTCGGCGCTCTTCGCTGGGCGCTCGAGGTGGGCCTGGGGGTCCAAATCAATACCCTGGTTAGTGCCGAGACGGCCCCGGATCTCGAGGCCGTTTATCGACTCGTCGGCGAGTTAGGGGTGCCCCGTTGGGCATTGTTCTTCTTGATCCAAGTTGGGCGTGGGGCGGTCTTGAACGAAGTCTCACCGGAGGCAGGAGAGGAGATTCTCACCTGGCTCTACGCACGCTCGCAGCGGCCCGGACCGGTCATCAAGACAACCGAGGCCCACCATTTTCGGCGAATCGCGATACAGCGGCGCGCGGGGAGTGAGCAAGCTCCGGGTCCGGGCGCGTCGATCCGGCGGAGCTGGAACATCCGCGATGGCGCCGGCATCATGTTCATCTCCCACATCGGTGAGATCTACCCGTCCGGCTTTCTGCCAATCCGGGCCGGGAACGTGCGCGTCGACGACCCGGTGCAAGTCTATCGCGAATCAGCGCTGTTCCAGCAACTGCGCGATCCCGATCAGTTCAAGGGGAAGTGCGGACAGTGCGAGTTTCGGGTCATTTGCGGGGGCTCGCGGTCTCGTGCCTTCGCGGCTACGGGTGACCCGCTGGAATCCGATCCGCTTTGCGCGTATCAGCCGGAGGGCGAGCGTCGCGCTTCGGGTCGGGAGCGTCTGGTCGTCGCGGAAGGATAATTGGGAGCAGCCTCTCGAAAGCCGCTATTTGGTGCCACCGAAGTCCAAGGCAGGAATGATCTGCTTCGGTTGGCCAGAGGAGACAATCATGTGGTCATTTCCCGAGCGTCCGTCAGGCCAAGCCGCACCGGACGTTATCGTCATTGGAGCGGGGATCATTGGCTGCTCAATCGCGTACCACCTCAGCCTGCAAGGCAGAAAAGTCCTCGTCGTCGATCGTGAGCACGTCGGGGCGGGAGCGTCGCACGTCGCTCCGGGGATGCTCACCCCCCAGGTCGAGGCGCACTCTCATGACGCGTTCTTCGCATTGACCCTTGCTGGCCGAGCGGAACATGCGCCGCTCGCCTCAGCCCTTCGCGAAGCAGTGGGAATGGATGTCGAATATCGGGTGTCGGGTGTCGTCCGCGTCGCGGCCGACGAGGCAGAACGCGCGAGCCTGCGGCGCCGCTGGAAGTGGCAGCGCGACCGCGGGCTGCGCGTGGATTGGATCGAGCCCGAAGATCTTGGGCGCTACGAGCGCTTACTTTCGGGGCCCGCCGGCCGACGGCTGGCCGGTGGGTTGTGGTTTCCCGACGAGGCCCAGGTGAACGCCCAGCGGCTGGTCGAAGCACTCGCGCTTGCCTGCGTGCGCCGTGGCGTCGAGTTCCGTGAGGGTGTCGCCATACATGGCGTGACAACAACCGATAGTCGAGTCAGCGGCGTGCGTACGGCCAGTCGCGACCTGACCGCCGATTCGGTGGTTCTGGCGGCCGGGATCGGGAGCAAGCAGATTGCCCGATCGATTGACGTTGACCTCCCGGTCGGTCCGGTAAAGGGGCAGATCTTGCGCTGCCACTCCCGCGATCGTGCTCCGGAGCAGATTCTCTGGGCGGGTCACTGTTACCTGGTTCCTCGGGTGACTGGCCAGATTATCGTGGGGGCAACCGAGGAAGATGGGCAGGACGACCCTCGACCCACGCTCGCCGGGGTTGCCCACCTGGCGACGCAAGCCCTGGAACTGGTGCCCAGCCTGGGTGCGTTACGCTTTGACGACGTACTGGGCGGCTTACGTCCGGCGACACCCGATCGTTATCCCGTAATTGGACGCGTCAGCGGTCTGGAGAACCTGATCGTCGCGACCGGTCATTTCCGCGGCGGCATCTTGCTTGGCCCGTTGACCGGAAAGCGCGTCGCGCAGTTAGTCGATCAGCCAGACTCGCCGGTGGATCTCCTACCTTTTGAACCGAACAGATTCGCCGCGGTGACATAACGATGGCCGGCGCCGGTCTCTCCCCCTCACGGCAACGTCGTCACGATGTGTTGTCGGACCCTTTCACGCCACATTTGCTCCGAGTGGCAGTTTATTGAATTCGGCAAAATCGTAAGTGATTGTCATCGTAGCAGGCAGATCCCCGGAGCCTGCCCCTACCCGGTCTCGACCGAACGATGCACGTATCCCGAATTCAACAAACTACCGCCAATGGTTTCGTGCAACACAGATTGGTCGTGCGGCTAAAGACTTGCGACTGCCGATCTGGGTAGGTGGCTGCCCGGCGAGACGCCGGAGCCATACCTTGGACCCCGGGGATTTCGCGGGCGCGGGCGGTGCGTCTCACTCCAGCGGGAGAAGTGGGTCTGGAGGAAACGTTCGGTCTGGTGGTCAAGCTGCTGGTTTGCGACGATGTCCCGGTTCACCTGGCTGACCAAAGGGACTGCCCAAAACCCGGCAAATAGCCAGCCTGCCGTCGCCTATTCTATACTGGCCCTGCGTCGGAGTCGCCGCGAGAATCGTGCAGTGACTCCTCGACTTGAGCACGCTATTCGGCCAGAGAAGAGTTCGCGGATGCGGAAGGTCGTACGGTCAAGTATCGGTTTATTCCTGAGCGCGCTCCTGGCGGGCTGTCAGGTCGTGGGCAGCAAGCCGCCGGTCGGTCAGCGGGTCGCGCAGGTCAAACGAGGAAGTATCGTCGAAACGGTCAACCCAACCGGCGTGGTCGTGGCCGGGACGACCGCTAATTTGAACTTCCCGGTGGGCGGCATCCTGGTCAAGTACGATGTCGCGCTTGGCCAGAAGGTGAAGCAGGGCCAGGTCCTGGCAGAACTCGACTCCTCCGAGCAAGCCGTCGCGGTCAGCCAGGCCAAGGCGAGTTTGGCGCTCGCCATGGATAAGCTGGCCGGTGTTCGTCAGGTCCAGCCGGGCGCTTTAGCGCAGGCGCAGGGGAATCTCGCCGCGGCAAAGGCGAAGCTCGCGGCGATTCAGCAGGGGCCGCGCGCGGCAGACGTGGTGCAGGCCAAGGCCGCGCTCGACGCGGCCGAACAGAAGCTCGCCCAAATGAAGGCGGGACCAAAGCCGGCCGCGGTGGCCCAGGCGCAGGCAAACGTGGCATCCGCTCAGACTGCCGTCGACATGGCCCAGACCAACCTCGATGCGGCTCAGAAGAACGGACCGTTTCAGGTTCAACAGGCCGAAGCGAAGCTTCAGTCAGCCAAGGATGCCTTGTTCGCCGCCCAGACCAGCCGCGACGGCATCTGCGGTGGACACGGGACCGGCTACCAGTGTCAGGCGGCGAACGCGAATGTGAACTCGGCTCAAGACAATGTCAACGCCGCGGTGGCCACGCTGGCGCAACAGCGGACGGCCAGCAAGTCCTCCGTGACCTCTGCCGAAAACAGCCTTGCCCAGGCCAAGGCGCAGTTGGCCGCCGCGCAGTCGGCCCTTGTCCTCGTCGAGCAGCCTTACTCATTGCAAGACCTCGCTCAGCAAGCCGACGCGGTTGCTCAGACACAGGCCGCGCTCGAGTTGGCCGAGCGTCCTTACACCGCCGCCGACCTTGCCGAGGCGCAGGCGGGCGTGACCGCGGCGAAGGGAGCGCTCCAGAATGTCCAGGAGCCGTACACGCCAAGCGATCTCGCTCAGGCCAAGGACGCGGGCCAGGCAGCCCAGGCTGATCTCCAGGCAGCGGAGATCAACCTCGACCACACCAAACTGCGCGCTCCCTTCGACGGAACGGTTCTGAGCGAGCCGCTCAGCCCCGGCGACTTTGTCGGCACCAACGCGAATCCGATTGGACTCGGCACGACCGGCCTCGGTTTAGAAGTGAACGCGAGCGTCGACGAGGTCGATATTTCAAAGATCCGGGTCGGTCAGCCGGTGACGATATCCGCGGTCGCGGTGCCGGGCAAGCTATTCCCCGGCCGGGTCGCCGAGGTGCCCCCGCAGGGGACGACCGTGCTAAACGTCGTCACCTACCCAACCTTCATCAGTCTGGACGATGGCCAGGACCTCCTGAAACCGGGCATGACCGTATCGACGACGATTGACGTGGTGAAGCACACGAATGCCCTGGTCGTGCCAACCGCCGCGGTTTCGGACATTAACGGCAAGACCTTCGTGATGTTGCCCTCGCCCAACGGTGGCAAACCGGTGGCCCAACTGGTGACGACGGGGATCGCGAGCCTCACCCAGACCGAGATTCTCTCCGGCCTGAAAGTTGGCGACGAGGTTCTCCTCGGGGTGTCGCCCAAGAAGATAACCGTCGGACCGCGCAGCTAACCAGTGGCTTGTCGACCGGGGGAGGAGAAAAGTCGTGCCGTTGCGTGACGTCGTGCGTGTCGCGGTTCACGCGCTGCTACTGAACAAGCTCCGTTCAGTCCTGGCGATGCTCGGCCTGATCATCGGGATTGCCGCGGTAATTCTCATCTTGGCCATTGGCCAGGGCGCTTTCGTGGCGGTTGCCGCTCGGATCAATGCCCTTGGCACGAACCTGCTCACGGTGACTCCTGGTGCGGTCAACGTGGCTGGTGTCAATCAAGGGGCGGGAACGGCGGTAACGCTGACTCTCCGGGACAGTCAGTTGATCGCTCAGAATTGCCCGGACGTGCGGTATGTGTCCCCGGAGATCTACCGCCAGGCGCAGATCGTCTACCACGGTCAGAACACGGCGACCCAAGTTCTCGGCGTCACGCCCCATTTTCTAGAGGTCCGGAACTGGCAGGTTGCCCATGGGCGCTTCTTCAGCAATGCCGACGAGCAAGACAATGCTCTGGTTGCCGTCGTGGGCGCGACAACCGCCCGGGACCTTTTCGGGACGGACTCTCTCCTGGGCAAACACATCGAGGTGCAGGGGCAATACTTCGAAGTGATTGGCGTAATGGCCCCGAAGGGAGAAAACGGACAGATCAACCAGGATGACCGCGTCTATCTGCCGGTCACAACGGCGATTTATCGGATCTGGCGCTATGCCGGTTTACGCAATCAAGTGAATCTCATCGCCGTCGAAGCCACCCACCAATCGACAATGGACGCGGCTTCCGTGGAAATTCGTAACGTGTTGCGCTACAGCCATCATCTGGCCCTGGCGACCCCGGACGACTTCTCGATTCGGAGCCAGACCGACATCCTTCAAACCGCTCAGCAAGTCAGTGGAACACTGTCGTTTCTTTTGGTGAGCGTCGCGGCGATCTCGCTGGTGGTCGGCGGCATTGGGATTATGAACGTCATGCTCATCGCGGTCACCGAGCGCACCCGAGAGGTCGGATTGCGCAAAGCAGTCGGTGCCCGACGTCGAGACATTTTGCTGCAGTTCCTTGGCGAGGCGGTTGTCATTTGTATGACCGGAGGGATCGGAGGAGTCGCGATTGGACTGGCAGCAGCCCAGCTCCTTGGCAAAATCCATCTCGGCGCGCAAGCGGTCGCTCCGATCGTCAGTCCCGAATCCGTGGTGATCGCTTTCGGCGTTTCGGCGCTGGTCGGCCTGTTTTTTGGCTTCTACCCGGCCCAGCGCGCCGCGGCTCTGAGTCCGATCATCGCGTTACGCCACGAATAGGTGCAAACTATTTCTCCGGGGTCGCATCGATAATGGCAAAGCATTCCGTTTCCCTCGCCAATCAGGAGACCGGACCGCTTCCCTCGGTCATCGTCGCGCGCGACTTAACGAAAGTTTATCAGCTTGGCTCTCAGGTTGTCCGCGCCCTCGACGGCATTTCTCTGACAGTCGAGCGCGGTGAGCTTGTCGCGATCATGGGGCCCTCGGGGTCCGGCAAATCGACCCTGATGAACATTCTTGGCTGTCTCGACCAGCCGACGGGTGGGACTTACCACCTGGACGGCGAGGACGTGGGCCACTTGAGCGACGACCAGTTATCGATCATTCGCAACCGGAAGATCGGATTCGTCTTTCAGACGTTCAACCTGCTGCCGCGCACTCCAGCGGTCGAGCAGGTGGAGTTACCGCTGATCTATGCTGGACGACGAGAGCGACGTCAGCTCGCCTTGGAAGCGCTTCGATGGGTCGGTCTGGAGAACCGGGCAGATCATCGCCCGACGGAGCTTTCGGGAGGCCAGCAGCAACGGGTAGCGATCGCCCGCGCGCTGGTAACTCGGCCGAGCCTCATCCTCGCCGACGAGCCAACCGGCAATCTCGACACCCGAGCGAGCGAGGAGATCATGGCCATCTTTCAACGGTTGAACATCGAGCATGGCATTACCGTGGTTTTCGTCACTCACGAGCCTGACATCGCTGCCCACACGCGCCGGACCATCCACATCCGCGATGGCCAGATCGTTTGCGACGAGCCCAACGCCCAGATTCGACTGGCTTACCAGGGCCCAAGAGCCGAGAATTCTCTCGACAATTAGTGTGCAACAACTTGCCGCGCGGCTGGGGATGAGCGCGGAGCGGGTTGAGGAAATCGAGTTGGGAGATTTCGACTCTGACGACCTCGACCGCTACGCAGCAGCTCTTGGCCGGGCCGACTCTCACGACGATTCCGTTGCCGACAATCCCGCGCCGGATGGGGAGTGAGGTCGTCTGCTGGGTGCATAAGGAGGGGGCAGAATCCTCTTGGCTTTGTTCCGCAGGAGCGTTGGTATAACTGAATGTTTTTTGACCCATCAACGCGAAACTGGAGCCTAGCCGAAAGTTTACACTCCAGTAACCTCCGTCTGACAGACACGAGAGTATGATATGCTTGAGGGTATGAGTGGTGCAGCGGTTGAGTCAGTCGCGGCGGTGGCACGGCGTCGGGCGGCGCTGGCCATCATGCGTCGACGTATCCGACCCGGTAGCGGGTCTACGCGCGCGTTCTTATTCTCGCGGAGGCCGGTCCCCATGCCGGACGTAGCGGCGCTGTTGGGCGAGGTTCCCTTCGTCGTCGTCGGCGGGACGGCCACGGCTCTGTACATGCCCGCCCGCTACACCGAAGACATAGATATCCTCGTGCCCGCCCGCGATGCGCCGGCGGCCGAGCGGGCGCTGCGGACAGCGGGGGCGCGCCCGGTGGGCATGCTGACCATCGGGGGCATCGCCTGGCGCCTACCGGACGGCACGGAGCTAGACATGCTCGTATCGGATGAGCCGTGGGCCAGCGAGGCGGTGGCGCAGCCGGAGCGCGACCCGGCGGGTTTGCCCATTATCGCCCTGCCTTACCTCGTGCTGATGAAGCTCACGGCGAGTCGTGGCGTGGACATCGGGGACCTGTCGCGAATGCTGGGCGGCGCCGATGAGGCCGCGCTGGCGCCGGTGCGGCGGGTGATCCAGCGCCACCTCCCGGATGCTGTCGAGGATCTGGAGAGCTTTATCCAAATCGGCCGGCTGGAGTTTGCCGAGCCATCCATCCGTATCCCTCTGCCGTCCCCCGCTTCGTCGGCGGAGGCGGAGGTGCCGCCACTCGCGGCGTCGGGCGACGTACTCGTCCGTGAGCACATGCGTCGCGGGCGCGTGGTCCGCGAACACATGCGCCGCCCTCGATCCTGACGGCGATCCGACCGCCACGGAAGGTGTTTTTCCTGGGAGGTGCGGTAACGAATCGCGAGGGTGCGCTCGTGAACCTGGAAGGCGTTGACGCTGAAGGTCAGCGTCTTGTGGGTTAACTCGTTCAAGGGCAGGATGTGGGGTGGGTGAGGCGGGCCGAGAAACTTCTCCGTGGACTGCGGGCCCTTCGCGATCACCTTGGCCTCACTTCGGCCTCTGAAGCCTTGGAGGTCGTCACCCGCTACGTGCCCGAACGCCTGCTGACGCCACGTGTGAAGTACTTGATCGAGGAACTTTTCGATGAAGACCCGTCCTGAGTATCAAGCGCAGACGGCCGCCGCGACCATCCAACTTATTGCCGAGGGCGTCGACCCTTGGCTCGCCCTCGGCGCGACGGGCCAACCTTGTTGCGTTTGTCAACCCGGGATGAAGAGTATCAAACGCATGTGATGCGGTGGACCCGCCGAAGAGACCTCAGCAGGAGAGCAGGAACCGATACTATCCGCTGTTCGCCGCGCTGCTCTACACCAGGGCGCGCCTGGGCGAGTTACTTGGCGCGCCCTGGTCCGACATTGACCTGGACGCCGGCACCCTCGTAGTGCAGCAAACCCTCGAAAAGAGCGAGACGGCTCCGCGCTTCGGAACGACGAAGAGCAAGCGGAGTCGCCGCACCATCCCGCTGCCGCCGGAACTGGTGACGATCCTGCGCCACTGGAAGGCTACGCAGAACGAGGAACGACTGTTCCTGGGCACCGCGTATCGAGATTATGGGCTGGCCTTCACGATCCCCGGCGGGGGACCGATCAACGAGGACAACTTGCGCAATCAGCCCTTCGCTCGTCTCGTGAAGCTCGCCGGCGTTCGGGCGGTCCGGATACATGATCTGCGGCACTGCTACGCCAACACCCTTCTTGCCGACGGCGTTCCCCTCAAGACCGTCTCCGAGCTACTGGGCCATTCCTCGGTCAGCATTACCGCGGATATCTACGGGCATTTAACCCTCGAGACGAAGCGCGAGGCCGTGAATCGGCTGGGGAGCATTTTTGCGGCTGGCGGGGGCAGCTGAAAAATCTGGCGACAATCTGGTGACAAAGGCGGCTTTTCGGGCAAAGCAAAAGGCCAGGCAACCTTGGGATTTCCCTTGATTTGCCTGGCCTTTTCGGGCTCCCCGCACGGGGGGAAGATCCGAACTTTTTTCACGTTCACAGTTGTCGCTCGCGCGATTAATACCGCACGGCGAGCGATGCGTCTGGTCTACTACTTCGAGGGTTCCGAGCCACGGGAGTTCCTCGTGCCAGCGCGATTGCCGGCGTCCTCCTCTCCATCATATCGCAATCCCGTTGCCCTTGCGCAGGAATGGCATCGCATGCTCGCCTCGGGTGAGTGCGCCACGCGAGCCGACCTCGCTCGCCGTCTGGGAGTGAGCCGTGCCCGTGTCACTCAAGTGCTGGGGCTGCTCACATTTGCTCCGGCGGTTCTGCAAGCTTTAACCGCTCTTGGTGATCCGATACCAAAGCAAGTGGTAACCGAGCGGAGCTTGCGCTCCATCCTGAAAATGCCGGCTAACAAACAAATGCTCGCCGTCCGGGGAATCCTTGTAGCGACGGCCACTGGTTGACACCAGTACGTATCAACTGTAGACGAGGCACGGGGCCAGCAGCGGAGGGCTGTGCTCTCCCTGACCCCATCCTCAATGGCACTGCATGCTCGATGCCGAGCCAAGGCTGCTACTCTGGCGGACCAGAGCCCCTCAAGGCTTCCAACTCATCAAGGAATTTTCGTGCCTCCTCCCCTGATACCATCTGCCCAGTCGCCGGGTATCGCCCAAGGAGATGAAATCGGGAGTTCGCACTGTCATAACCAAACACCGATGAAAACTGCACGACCTCGTGTCTTTCTAGTGAGTAGAATTCTCGACCGGCAGGGACGTGCAGCTCCATTTTTCCATCGCCATCGGCATCTCGAAATTCGGGCATTCCCCAGATCTTGTTCGAGTAAATGCAGTCCTGTTCAGACTCACTTCCATATTGGTCCGCATCAAACAAGACTAGTGTTCAGTCAATCGCGCTTTGATGAATGGGTGAGGGAGGTGTACTCTTGAAATATGAAGAAGAAGTACATTGTGACCCTCACCGAGTCCGAACGTTCCGATCTGAAGGCGATGATCTCGACGGGGAAAGGAGCGGCACGGCGTTTGGCCCACGCCCGGATTCTTCTCAAAGCCGACCAGGGCCTCGCGGATCAGGCGATTGCCGACGCCGTCGAGGTCAGTCGTCCCACTGTCGAACGGGTCCGTCGGCGCTTCGTCGAGGAAGGGATGGATATCGCCCTCGATCCGTATCGTCCCGAGAAGCCCCGCCCCTGCAAAGTCGATGGTCATCTGGAAGCCCACCTGATCGCCTTAGCGTGCAGCACGCCCCCCACAGGGGCAGTGCGCTGGACGCTGCGCTTGCTCGCCGCCACGGTCGTCGAGTTGGAGTACGTCGATTCCTTGTCGCACGAGACCATCCGACAAGTCTTGAAAAAAACGAATTGCAGCCTTGGCGCAAGGAGCAATGGGTAATCCCTCCCGAGCAAAGCGCGGACTTCGTCTTCCACATGGAAGACGTCTTGGATGTCTACACGCGCCCCTTTGATCCCAAGCGTCCCCAGGTGTGCATGGACGAAATCAGCAAACAACTCGTCGGCGAAGTCCGTTCCCCGTTGCCCCCGCGTCCGGGGGATCCCGAACGCTACGACGTGGAATACGTCCGCAACGGCGTCGCCAACATCTTCGCGGTCTGTGAGCCGTTGCTGGGCAAACGGGAGTTCACGGTCACCGATCGGCGCACCAAGGTCGATTGGGCCCATCTCATCAAGGATGTCGTCGATGTGCGCCATCCCGATGCCGAGAAGATCGTCCTGGTCTGTGACCAACTCAACACCCACGATCCGGCCTCCCTCTACGAGGCGTTCCCGCCCGAGGAGGCCAAGCGCATCGCCGACAAATTGGAGATTCACTATACCCCTAAGCACGGCAGTTGGCTCAACATCGCGGAAATCGAACTGAGTGTCCTCAGTCGCCAGTGTCTCGATCAGCGCATCGAGGACACCGCGACCCTCAAAGCGGAGGTGAAAGCCCATCAGAATCGTCGTGACGCGCTGGGCAGCACCATCGACTGGCGCTTCACCACTGCTGATGCTCGGATCAAACTCAAGCGTCTTTACCCATCAATTGGCGATTGACTGAACACTAGGGCCACGAAGCCATTTCTCCACTCGAGAACATATAGCGCAGATTGCTCCTGAGTTCTATCGATGCGGATCACTCCCCGACTTTGCATTGGCTGTCCCGGAGTTGGATGAGTAATTCCTGTCAGGGGCTCAAGCGCCGTGATACGGCCCAGTTGTTCGAGCCGTCCAACGAGCTTGACGCGGCGCCAGGCTCCCCCATCGTCTTTTAGAACCAAGAGATGCAGCGCCCGCGTTCCCCATTGCCCATTACTTGAATAAATGAGTACTCGCTCATTCGTTCCGTCCGAGTCTAGATCGATCGGCAAGACACGCTCTACGCGAAGATCCGACCCAGCCTCATCAAGAGCGAGATATTGCTCCGGTTGATAGCGCCGCGTATTCCCTTCGATGATTAGACCAAGAAGGAGGTCAACTAGAGCAAGGATCTGTAGGGCACGCGTACCGCCGTAACCGGCGAATCGGTGAGCAGCGGGATTGCGAAACAGCAAGAAGGCGGAACGGAACAGATTAAGCAGCCCCTCCTTTTCCGCTCCCGTTAGCCCGAAGTTCAATTGAGAATCAAGCGCGAACGCCTTCGCGACTAGCTTTTCTCCCACGACGTCCAGTGCCTCGCCAGTTGAGGTGCGGACACGACTTTCGAGAACAATCATCGCTGATCGAATTGCATCGTCCCACCGGCCTTCTTGGATTGCGTCGTTGCAGCGTTCAGCCAACTCCTCGTCCACCCTCCACCCGGGCAGGAGGCCACTACTTTCATCCTTCGTTCTCTCAAGCCAATTCGGATTCCCATCAAGGAGAGCTCTCAACGCTGATTCGACGATTGGCCGTTCATCGCGTGCGGTGGTTACCAAGAGCGCCCGGGCAACAACCGCAGTCATTTTCCCCCGGCGTCCCTTGGCGACTGATGTATCGTGGGTGACGTAGTCGTTGACGAGACCCACTGCAACTGCAGCTCGGAAGGCGTTCTTGTCGATGCTTGGCTTACCGCCGAAGGATGGATGGTACCCGGAGCGTTCGAAGTGCCACTCGATCAAGTCGGCAGCATCATCCAACGGCATTTGGGCACAAAAGTCAGCAATGAGTTGCATGCCCGCCCTGCGATGATAATCATCCCCGCGAAGGACATATCTTTTCGCGATTCCCCAGAGATGGTGATATTTCAGACCCAATCCGGTGCAGCTGCCTGAGAGCTCCGGATCCAGCCCTTGTTCAGCAATGGCAAGAAAGTCGTCCGTGGCCACAGATTAATCTCCTATCACAACTCCAACGGCGCAATCAGAATTGTTGTCGTCAACGTTTTCGCAACGAGTGTTTTCACCGACCGAAAAGTTGGCCACCGTGCGGCGAAATTCCCGCCCGGGATGCGGATACGCCTTCATTGATGGTGCTGGCCGGAATTCAGGCAGAAAGAGCGACGGTGCCCGCATCGCAAGCAACGGCCGCGTCTACCACCTTTGCCGGGATGAATCCCAGCTTGCGCTGTCGGGCACAGCCCCGCTCAGGATCGGATCGAGAAACATCCGTGCCTGTTCGTACCCAACGGACAACTCCAAGGCGAGGCCAACCTCGGCCGCCATCTTCGCGTACGCCGCGGTCCACTGTGAGGGAGGCGCCGGTACCTGCACCGGGAGAGGATGCGTGCCGCGCACGCCGAACGTCGTCCGTAGGGCGGCCCTCAGTCGTCCGGCCTCGAACGACAGGAACGTCGCGATGAGAACGAGGTCGATCAGGTCCTTCACCCGCGTGCTCGGGCGACCCCCAGCGTACTGGCGGGTGTAGGCGTGGAGTTTCTCAGCCACATGCGGCTCGGTCCGCACTGACGGCACTTCGCTGGGCTCGATGTCGGCAAAGCGGAGGAGGGCTGGCCCACGGAGCCGCTCCGGCCCGCCGACCGGTGGATCCCCGAAGCCAACGTCCACGGTGACTTCCTCGAAAGAGCGGCCGGCCAGAGAGGCCGAGACGTGGTAGCGGACTGCCGCGCCTTCGAGCAGCGCGTCGAGTTTGTCCGTCTTTTCGATAGTGAACTGGAAATAGTCGCTCAGATCCAGTTGCTGGGCTGTCAGCAGATCGGCGGTTGCCGCCGATTCGTCGTCCCACCGGCCCAGATCGAGATCCCTTGTCGCACGGAAGCGTGCTCCGAGCCGGAAATGGAGCGCCAGTGCTCCCTTGAGGATCCACCGATCCGCCGCGACCACCATCAGACGGGCCAATAGCCGATCGTAAACGACCAGCTTGCGCAGTTGCGTTAGGGAGACGCTGCTTCCGCGCGATGTCGTCAGTAGTCGCTGTTCGAGGGCAGTGCGAAAAGCACTGGCGGTGGCATACTTCACGCTGCGACCAGACCCAGAGCGCCGTCGATCAGCGCTGCCACTCGTCGGCCCCGTGTTCTGGCTTCTCGCCGAAGCTGGTCCGGCAGGGCCAGGCCGCGCCGGATTGCCTGCACCACCGCGAGCTCGATCTGATCCGGCGCCGTGCCGGCCTCGGCAGCGTCGAGGATGGTCCGGCTTGCCGAGGTAACGACCATGCCATCGCGATAGGTCAGGTCCGCCGGTTGAAACGGCCGGACCGTCGTATGAATCTTCACGCCGGGGAGCTTTGGGAGATTTCGTCGGGAGCGGGGTACGGTGAGATGCGCCGCGTCGGGGATCACGTCGCTCAGATCGAGGAGGTCGAGCGCGCTGTCGTGCGACACGACTGCCACATCCTTGCCGAGCGCGATCCAGGCGGCGAGGACGTCTTCGCGCGGGGACGACGGATATTCGCGGAGTCGATAGAGACCCCGCCGGACGCGGATGAATCGGCCCGTCTTGGCGTGGTGGGAGAGCAGTGCGAATCCGTACCCGCACGCCCCCGCCTGCTCGGCTGTGAAATAGCCACCATGCTCCGAGGCGGTATCAAAGAGGCACTGGCGATCCGGTCGGACACGAGGGTGGACGGAATCGGCCGCAATTGTGTCACTCATAGCTCAAATTTTATCTGAGGTTCGGGTGACGTGCAAGTATAAAATGTGTACGCACCGACAACAAGTGAGAAGCGGGAGGGGTCACCATGCGATGCGCGATCTACACTTGGGGTCGCGACCAGTGAACAAGCAGCGAGCGCGTATAGCTCGCCCAAGCGACAAGAGGAGAGCGGCTATTCGGGCGAGCACTTCCGTCGACCGGTCGTCGTTCAGGAGTTGATGAGGAACGACGTTAGCAAGACTTTGGTCGCCGGTGAAGATCTATGTCAGCAAGCTCCTTTCAGCGCATCGACTCTCCGTTCATACCGCTCCCGAAGTTCATAATCCGGCTTCTGGATAGTTTGGCCGACGCTCTCCACCCAACAGTACCAGGAGTAGCCCAGCCACAAAGCTGTCAACGCTGCTTCCCCTTTGTCGAGGTATGACAGGGTGCGGGCAGGATCGCGCTCCGGCAGCAAGAATAGAAATAGAGCAGAATGCATAAGCATTTAGCTAGCGACCGTCAAAGGGTAGCCGCAGTGTGTGAAGTAGCCTTGGGCGTCGCTGTGGGTGACGGCATCGATCGCCTGAGCAATCGCAGCATCGAGCGCCTCTTGGGTCCGTGCGCCAAAGGAACGCAAGGTCTGCTTGATCTTGCTGAAGGCCATCTCGATGGGATTGAAATCCGGCGAGTACGGCGGCAGAAAGAGGGCTTCGGCACCGGTTGCTTCGATCAAAGCGCGAACGGAATCGGCTTTGTGGGCGCTGAGGTTGTCGAGCAAGACGAGATCCCCGGGACGCAAGATGGGGGTGAGAATCTGCGCGACGAAGACCTCGCAGGCGACAGTAGTGAGAGCGCCCGGCAAGCTCATCGCCGCCGCGATGCCATCATCGCTCAAAGCGGCGACCAACGTGGTGGGAACACCGTGATTCTTGGGGACCGAGCCGAAGGCGCGCTCGGTGCGCGGAGCGCGGGCGTACAAACGGGTGAGGGAAATGGTTGTCGCCATCTCATCGACCGCAATCAGGCGACGCCGTCGGATTCGGAGAACGACGTCCTCCCGCCACGTTCGGCGTGCGGACTCGTCGCGTTCCGTGGCACCCAGCGACTTTTTTTTCAGTGACGGCAGAAGTGGCACCGGAAGCGGATCTGTGAGAGAATAGGATCTACCAGGCGGGCGAGCGGATGCTAGCTGACGAGATATCGGGAGAGATCGCCTCCTGGTCGGAGGGCGCGATGAAGCATCCTCGTGATTTCGGACCGTTGCCGCACTTGCGCTATCGGGCGGAATTGACCACCTGTCCCCACTGTCAGTCTCCTCTCGCGTTCAGCCATCCGGTGTGGGCCAAACCCGTGCAGTTCTTGGAGGGCATCACCCACCTTACCAACCTCGGCTATCGCTGCTCTAATTTGGCCTGTCCCTTTGCGCGAACCGTCTATCGCTCGGCGCAAGCCGAAGCGCGTCAGGTCAAAGGGTCCGGCTACGGGCTCGATGTGGTCGCGCGCATTGGCACCTTGCGATTCGGGGAGCATCGGACGCGCGACGAGATTTGGCGCGAACTCCACGCGATTCCGACGCTGCAGATCTCCGAACGCCACGTCCAGAACCTGATCGACGTGTACCTGGCGTTGCTGCGAGCAAGCCAGCGCGATCCCCGCGAGAGATTAGCCCAAACCGTGAAAGAGCACGGGGGAATTGTCCTCTCCCTCGATGGGCTCCAACCCGAGAAAGGCAACGAGCAACTCTGGATCGTGCGCGAAGTCCTCAGCGGCACGGTGCTCAGCGGCGAAAATCTCCGCTCGGCTTCGGAAGATGTTCTCGCCGACCTCTTGCGTCCGATCGCCCAGCTCGGCTTGCCGGTGCTGGGAGTGATCAGCGACGCGCAAGAATCGATTCGCGGAGCGGTGAAAAAGGTCCTTGCCGACGTTCCCCATCAAATCTGCCAGTATCACGCCTTGCGTGAAGCCGCGCGCCCCCTTTTCGAGATCGACCGTCATCTCGCGGTCCAGGTCCGTAAAGAGCTAGGCGGTGTCCGGGAGGTTGCCGAGCAAGTCGCCCAGGATCCCGTGGACAATCCCGAGCGGGAGGTCGTGGCGGATGCGATCCTGGCGGTGCGGCAGGTGACGCGGACCAACGGGGTTCTCCCTTTTGAGTTCGCGGGAATCCGCATGCTCGAAGATCTCCAGGCGTTGGGATCAACCCTGGATCGGTGCTTGGAAAAAGGGGGAATCGACGGCTCCAACGCCTGCGAACGCTGATCACCCGAGCGCAGGAGCGCGGGAAAGAGCTGGAAGCGGGATTACGCCAAGCCCACGCGTGGCTCGGTCAGATTGCTCACCTGTTGGAAGCAACGGACCGGGAGCACACACCCGGCGGCCTCAACGGCGCCCGCGTCCGTCAACAGGTGGAAAGTTATCTGGATGATCTTGCGGCCCTCAGTGCCCAGGACGATTTCCCGGCCAGCTTGCGCCCGGCCGTCGAGCACATGCAATCCGTTGTCGTCCACTTCCGCGACTATCTGTACCACTGCTACGATATCCCTGGCCTGCCCCGCACCAACAACGATCTCGAACAGTTTTATCGGCGGATCAAGGCGACCGAACGGCGCATCACCGGTCATCGCCGCTCGGATAACTTCGTCGTGCGCACGGGCGGATTCGCCGCCTACGCCCTCGCCACCGAACACGTCACCGAGGCCGACTTACGAACATCCCTCGCTCGCGTCCCCGCGTCAGACTGGCTCACAGAACGGGCGACCTTGCGCGCGATCCAAGACCGGCAAACACGGATGCGTCGCTTTCGTCTCCACCGCGACGCCTACCTGGCCGACATCGAGACGCGCTGGGTCCACATCCACGATGCGGGACCGCCTTGATGCTACTTCTGCCGTCACTGTTTTTTTCGTGTCCAGTCCACCCGCACAATCGCCCGCGACATGGTCGCCGTGCTCAGCCGCGCTCCCTGCTCCTTTTCCCACCTCTGGCAGTGTTCTTCCAAGGTGGCATCCGGCTGGGTTCGTAACTGGGCGACGAGAGCGGCCTCTTGGTCGGGACCAATCTCCCGCGGACGGCCCGGGATTGGTTTGGGCGCCAGTGAGCCAGTGTGGTGCAGTTGGCGCACATAATTCTTGACGGTGGCAAGCGAGACCGAGAAGGTGCGAGCGGCACGGGATTTGGCCATCCCTCCGTCGACCGCCCGCACAATCCGCTCGCGCAAATCTTCCGAGTAGGCTTTCATACCGAAAGCCTACCCCCAGCTAAACCTTTTCGCAAGCTGCTCTAGGTTGGCCGCAGTAATGTTCGGGATTATCTCGTGGACGATACTGCCTGTTGAGAGAGCGTCAACTATCTGCTCCTCCGTCAAAGGCTCGTATCCATGAATGACTCGCCGGATGACCTTCTGAGCAAACTCAAGCGAAACTCCCTCGTCCCACACTTGGCGCTTGGAATCATCAACCCGCAGCCCGATCGGTCGGTCGGGATAGATATCTCGCGCATGAAGACTGTCGATAACTTTCATAGCATCTGAGATCGCTCCCACGCTTAAGCCACGAGCCGCAATCGTCAGGTGCCAATACGCGTTCCAAGACTCCAAGGCAATGTCGCCCAGGATTGCGACATCACCTTTCTGAGAATCTGGGGCCGCAAGAAACTCAGAGATTTTTTCCAAGTTCTTCCACAGCATGCAGGGATTTGGAGATAGTGAGGAGGCAGCGGGAGATCGGGCGGGAAAGGCTGGATTATCGAGGAGTTACGGGGAATGACGGGATCCGTTCCTCGCCCTGC
>JGI20133J14441_1000718_pt1 | contig 30169 bp, 34 predicted proteins | sample RS3BMetagenome_FD_14441 | JGI IMG/M metagenome (IMG submission 14441)
GTCGCACCATCCGTCACGAGGCTCTGTTCGTCGGGGCCCTCGGTGCGGGGGAGGGCGCTGTGCTGCAACCGATCGCGGACCTGCGCTGAACGGTCGGCAACAAGGTCGACATGCGCAGGGGACGGATTCCTACCAGGGACTACGACTGAACGCAGTCGATGCCGTCACGCTGCCGCCTGGTCGTATCGCCGACGCACCTGCGTGATCGAGACCACACAGGTGCGCATGGACCTGTGACCGTCCCGGCGATCAGAGATGCCCCTCAGGTCCGCCATGGATTCCACTTCCCGGGGGTTTCCGTTGGGGCACGGATAGCATCGAGACGGGGCAATAGGAGAAATCGATGCAGGCAAGACTGCGAACCGCCCTCGCCGTGATCGTTGCATCAAGTGGGTTGCTGATGGTGGGGTCATTGCTCCCGTGGACAGTCTGGGACAGCGGGTACGGCACGGTCACCGTTTACGGATGGAAAGCGGGCGGGCCGAGCACGCTGTTCCTTGGCCTGTTAGCGCTGGCACTTGCTATCCCTATTGCACGCTCAAGTGCCCGTGTCGGCTGGCCAATCGGGGCAATGTGCCTGTTCGTCGGCGCTCTTTTCGTGAGCGGCAACCACATCGCCACAGTTCCCTCAAGAGGAACCTTCACCGTTGGCGTCGGAGTGTGGCTGTGCCTCGCCGGCTCGATCATCGGAGCGATCGCCAGCTTGTTCGTCTGGCGCTTGTTGTCGGCCGTCGGAGTTGCGATCGCAACGCCTCCAGCCACCTGACGAGCTCTGCCCCAGTCGTGCCGGCCTGCGACGTTCGAAGACAGCCGCCGAGCCGGCGTTCGGGGGCACCACCAACAGGGAGCAACGGCTAACCCATCGCCAAATTGGAGTAGCTCCACCATGGCGACGCCATCGAGTCTCTTGGCGTTCACAGGTAGTGGCTGAGATCATTAGCCACTACAATGATTAGCCTATGCCTATAGCCGGTTCATTCCCCGATGCCGAAGGCGACGAGATCGTCGACGCTGTGCTGACCGCGAGCCGAGCACTGGTTGCCGTGGCCGCTCGCTCCCTCGGAGACATCGCCGAGGAGGTGACATTGACGCAGTACCGCACCCTCGTCGTCCTTGCCTCTCGCGGTCCCCAGAGCCTCGCCGAGCTGGCTGAAGCGGTGGCCGTCACTTCCCCGACGGCCACGCGCATGTGCGACCGGCTGATCAAGAAGGGTCTCATCCTGCGTCGCCAGGATCGTGGCGACCGCCGCCTCATCCGGCTCACCCTGGCGAAGCGAGGGCGTGATCTGGTCGACGAGGTGACCCGGCGACGACGTGAGGAGATCGTCAAGCTGGTACAGGCGGTCCCACCGGACCAACGGGCGGCAATGGTCGACTCGCTCCAGCGACTTTCCGGGGCCGCCGGGGAAGTGCCCGAGCAGGACTGGTCCGCAGGCTGGGGACCCGAGATGGCCGGACCGCTCTCATGACCAACTTCGGTCGCACGCCTTGGCGGGCCACCATGACCAGAGCCGGGCGTTGGATCGGCGGCGCGTCCTACCTTCAGAAGTGGCTCGTCCTCGGCGTGCTCATCGGGACGATGGCGGGCATCGGAGCCATCGTGTTCTACGAGGCGTTGGTGGCCTGCACGCACTTCTTCCTCGGGGCCCTGGCCGGGTACCACCCGCCCACACCTACGGGTGAGGGCGGCCACCGGGCATCGACTACCTTCACCCGCCCGTGGGCGATCCCGCTGGTCGTCGGGCTCGGCGCCTTACTCGGTGCCATCCTCGTGTTCCGGTTCGCTCCCGAAGCGGAGGGGCATGGCACCGACGCTGCCATCTCCGCCGTGCACCACAATCCACGGGGCATCCGCTTCCGAGCGGTGGTGGTCAAGATCGTGGCATCCGCACTGACCATCGGATCGGGTGGGTCGGGAGGCCGCGAGGGTCCGACCGGTCAGATCAGCGCCGGGTTCGCCTCCTTGCTTGCACGAGAACTGGAGCTGAGCCCGGCCGACTCCCGCATCGCGGTGGTCACCGGCATCGGATCGGGGATCGGGGCCATCTTCGGTGCACCCCTTGGCGGCGCCGTCCTGGCCACCGAAATCCTCTACCGAGACGACTTCGACGCCGAGGCGCTGCTGCCGAGCTTCGTCGCCTCACTCGTGGGCTACGTGATCTTCGGCGCGTTCATCGGGTTCACGCCGCTCTTCGGCTTCGCCGGGAGCTACCACTTCACCGACCCGGCCCACCTGCCGTGGTTCGCCCTGATCGGAGTCCTCGGAGGGCTGATCGGCCTCCTCTACGCCAAGAGCTTCTATGGCATCGCCGCGCTGTTCGGGAGGATTCCGATCCCCCGCTGGATCAAGCCCGCCATCGGCGGGGTCATCGTGGGGTTGATCGCCCTGGCCATCCCCGAGGTGCTCGGCACCGGCTACGGGTGGATCCAGCAGGGGCTCGGCCGCCAACTGCTCGAGCTCCCACTCTGGATCGTCCTGATTCTCCCCTTCGCCAGGATCCTGGCCACCAGCCTCTCCATCGGTTCAGGAGGGTCAGGGGGGATCTTCGGACCCGGCATGATCATCGGTGCCTTCATTGGCGCCTCAGTCTGGAGGGTGTTCGAACCCGTCGTCCCGTCGATGGGCCACAGCCCGGCGCCCTACGTGATCATCGGCATGATGTGCTGCTTCGGTGGCATCTCCCGGGCCCCGCTGGCCGTCATGCTGATGGTGGCCGAGATGACCGGCAGCCTGTCGATCCTGGGTCCCGCCATGATCGCCGTCGGCCTGGCGTGGTTCATCGTGCGCCGCAACGACGACACCATGTACCGGAGCCAGCTCCGGTCCAGGGCCGATGCCCCAGCGCAACGGCTGCTCATCGGGATGCCGATGCTGAGCCGCGTCCCGGTCCAGCAGGCGATGGCCCCTCCCCGCCTGGTGATCACCGGTGGGACCTCGGTCAAGGCGGCGCTCGATCAGTTCACCCGTGTCGGGCTCACCGGAGCACCCATCGTGGACAGCAACGGGCGATTCGAAGGGACGATCGCCGTGGACCGGCTCCGGGCGGGTGGATCTGAGCGCGGGCGCCACCTCGAGTCGATGGTCGACGTGGCGGCGCCGACGGTGTCGGTGTCGGCGCATCTCGATGTCGCCGTCGATGCCATCACTGCGTCCGCCCAGCACTGGGTGCCGGTTCTCGACCCGGATCGGAAGGTGGTTGGGACCATCGCCACCTCCGATGTGGTCAGGGGTTACCGCCTGGGTCTGCTGGCCAGCCTCCAGGAGATGAGCGTGGCCAGCAACTCGGCCGGTTCCGATCGAGTGCTCCTCGGCAACGGATCAGCGTTGGTCGGAAGACCCCTCTCCGCTGCACACCTTCCCGTCAGCATCATCGTCACGACCATTCAGAGGGGTCACGATCTTGTCGTGCCCACCGGAGGCACAACCCTCGAAGCCGGTGACGAGCTGGTACTGATAGGTCGGCCCGACGACATCGACATGATCCGTGCGATGGCATCAGAATCCAGTAGTACCGGCGACGCCGCCGGTCAGCTCGACTGTCAGGTCGCACAGGAAGCTTCACCTGTGGATCGAGGCACCTCAACCCACTGAGTCGATGAAATGGGGTATCACCGAAGTGCCGGAGCGTGGCAGTTCGTGTTGGGCAAGCACCCTTCGCACATGACGCGCCCCGAGCCGGCGATCAGGGGCACGCCGACGGGAGCCGCTGGCGGTGAGAGAATCGGGGCGTGGATCAGACCGTCACTTCGACCGCCCGACTCGAGGTGCGCCAGTTTGTCGATGACGACGCATCCTTTCTCCATGACCTCCATTCTCGGCCGGAAGTGTTCAAGCCACTCGAAATGCAGCCGTCTGCAGATGCGGCCGAGGAACTACTGAGAATCCGATCGTTCAGGGATCGATTCGGACCGACCGGTGACTTCGGAATCTGGGCACTCGCCCTTCTGGACGGACCTCTCGTCGGGCTGATCATGCTGAAGCCCCTCAGGCCACTCGCCGACCACGACGGGATGGAGGTGGGCTGGCGGCTGCATCCGGACTTCTGGGGTAATGGTTACGCCACGGAAGGAGCGGCCGGTCTCCTGGAGCTCGCCTTCTTTCGTCGCCAACTTTCCGAAGTATTCGCTGTAATCAGGTCCACGAATGAGCGATCACGCGGGGTCGCAGTCCGCATCGGGATGAACGGGATCGGGTCATTGGACTACGGAGGCCTGCCCCATGAGTTGCTCCGAATCGATCTCGATCAGTGGCAGTCGCTGCCTGAGGGCCGTGCTCCGATCGCGCCATGACCCGCTCCCGGCGATCAGGGACACCAGGGTGCTACTTGGTGAGGTACTCAGCGAGCTTCTCCAATGACGACTTCATACCAGCGGCATGATCTTCGGCTGAAACGGCGTCGGGGACGTTGTCGGCGGTGATCTCGACGAGAGTGCCGCCGCCCGTCGCGGTGACCGCCCAGCTCATGATCATTGTGCCCTCGTAGTCAGGATCGTCGGAGGCGAAGTCCACTGCAAAGACGATCCTCGCGTTGGGTTCGACGTCGATGAAGCGTGCCTCGACGACATCCGTGTCCGATGTCGTCTTGCCCACCGACTGGAGGTGGTCGGGGTACCTCAAGACCATTCGGATTGAACCCCCTGGACGAGGATCGAATCGGTCGATCGTGCCGGTCATCTCTCCAGGGGGCAGCCAGGAGGACAGCGCCTCGGGATCGACGAAGGCCGAGTAGACGTCGGTGACTGGGGCGGGGATTGACCGCGATGCAACGTCCCTTCGAGGCACGTTCGTGATGCTACGAAGGTAGGGCGGACGAGACAACGACGCAGCCGCAGAACCGGCGTTCTGGGTCAGCCACAGAATTCAGGCCGGCTGCTCGGTGGGAGGGCACAGGCCGCAGTTTGAATTGGTCTAGTTGGTTTAGGGGAGTAGCCCTGCGTGGTGCTTCAGATCCTGGCATGACACCTGTGCGTCCGACGGATGGCCCTCGAAAACACCGCCCTTCACGAGGATTCCCGCCGAGGTCTCGGAGACTGAAGCCGCCAAAGGTCCACCGTAGGTAATGGATGTGCCGCCGACTCGGCCTCCTGCGTGGAGTACCTCGATGTTGCACCGAGTCCATACCGTGGACGCCGACGACGAGGTAGGCCTACTGACCGTGAAGGTCACATGTTCAACCGGTGCCCCATTGAGACCTGCTGGGGTCGGGGATACGGAGGACACGTACACACGGAGTGCACCCTGAGGCGAGGTCGTCGAACTGGTGGTGCCGCTGGCGGCACATCCGAAGCTCAAGCTGCCAGCGATCAGCACTCCTGCAATCACTGAGCACCAGCGCAGAACGGGAGCACCGGTGGTCAGCGGCTTTCGTCGCCGGTCGCCGGTGCTGTCACTCCTGAGTTGGCCAGTCATCTGGCACCTCCGTCTGGTGTCATTCGAGTATCCCACCGCTGACCATTCAGTGCTGCATAAGTGCCGGTCGGTGGCAACCGATAATCGCCCCGCTGCCGGAATTCGGGGGCAATCCACACCGGCCGCGTTCCGAGTCTCGAATGCATCGACATCTCCGGAACTCACTTGCACCGCCTCAGGTCATCGCCGATGGTGAATTTGGTTCAGGGATAGATTCGGATTCGATTGCAGGGCAGTGCAAGAGTTGAGCGAGTGACTCGCTGGAACGGGCCGAGCCAACTTCCGGCCTCAATGGGGAGGTATGAACGTGCCGCTGTTCGGGAACTGAGACAAGCACGGATCGAACGCAACCAAGCTGCAAGAAGAGGTTGACCGGCTGGCATCGTTGACCGATCGACAGCTGGCGGCGGAAGTGACGACCCGCTGTTCCGATCTCGGGCCCGACTTCGAGAGCATTGCGGTTGGCCAGCTCGCGAGCACATTCGTGCCGGGCTATGGCATGCAACGAGGTCCGGCGGTTGGTGATCGTCAGCGGCTGATCGATGAAGGTGCCCAGACACTCGAGAACGCTGGTCTTCTCATCGATGCCGGGTACGGCGGAGCAGGCGATGGCGAGGTGTATCCGGTCAGCCGAGCCGGCCAGAAGGCACTCGCACAGGGCACAACTGAGCAGGCTCTCGATGGGGGGTCTGGCTAGTCCGTGCACACGGCTCAGGTTGCTGCGCGCGCTGCTCCTAACGGCGTTGGTCGGAGGAACCCAGGATGGGAGCATCCCTTCGACCCGGCGATCCGGCGATCCGGCGATCCGGCGATCCGGGGCAGCCTCGATCTTGTGGTCGTGCCACAATCGCACTATGCGATCCCGTGCCTTCAACATTCGGCAGCGGGTCGTCGTTGTCATCGGATTCGGTGCTGGTCTGTTCTTCTTCGGCGGCTGGTTAACGACACGAGGTGAAGGCGGATCGGGTTGGGTCAGCTATGCCCCACTTACCGCAGCCGGTCCTGCCGGCTATTCGGGACCAGGGCTACACCCATGGGTACGGCTCCTGATCTGGCTCGCATTGATCGTCGTATGGATCATTGTCGGAGTAGTCCTGCTGCGTTCACGACCCGTAGACGAGTCGTCCGGATCCGCTGACTGACTTGGAGGGCAGGCTGCCCCACCCATCCGGTGATTAGAGGGAGGTGTCAGACTCGCCGAGTGCATGTGTACGCCCCAAAGGCAGACCTGACGAATGACCGATCGAACACGTCGAACCCCACCTTGTCCAGCATCTGTTCGAAGAGCCAGCTGAATGTGCTGAACTCGCCTCGGACGTGCGCGGTCAACTCGTCGGCGGTGAATCCAACCGCTGGGTCCCTGACGGCCCCGTCCATCCAGGCCTCAATGCGCTTGCCCGTCTCCGTCGGGTCGAAATCGAAGATCAAGTCTCGAATCCGGGCGACCCCACCGGGCCGGAGCATCGACGCCATCCGTTGCAGCGCCACGACCTTCCAGAAGTCCGGAAGCTGATGGAGGGCATTGCGGGTGAAGATCACGTCCGCTTCAGCACCGTGGTGTTTGTAGGTGAGGAATCCTGCCTGGACGACCCGGACGTTCGTGATCCCATCGTCGTACGCCTTCCGGTCGAGGAACTCAACCATCGGGGTGGACACATCGACGGCGATGACCTCACGGCAGTGCGGCGAAACAGCGAAGGCGAAGGTTCCTGTTCCGGCGCCAAGATCGACCACGATCGAGTGCTCGTCCATGCCTGAATCGAGTAGGCGACTGATGTCCTCGGTTGGGTCGAACTGCGCCTTCCGGTCGTAGGCGGCGACGTAGTCACCATCGAGATGTTCAGCGCCTGCGTACTGCTGCTCATCTGGATACCAGGATCTCATGCACCCGATTATCCCAGGGCGGGTCTCGCCAAGGGTGCGCCCTCCATCCGGCGATCAGGGATAGCAAGGGCACTGCTTCCAACCCCCGAGCTATGTCGACGAAGTCGTCCCGAACGGTCCCTCTAGAACAGCCTTGATCACCTGACCATTCACGAGCCACAAATCAATCCGGTTGCCGACCAAGTCTGAAGTGATGTTCACGCAGGTGCCATTCTGGGCAACGATTCGTGTCGTCTGATGCGAGGCCGATGCCAGAGTCTCGGCAGCTTTCAGTGACTTGCCGACAAGAGCACTGTCTGGCTCTGAAGTGCCGGGCGCAAAGGTCGGGAGACATGCGAGCGTCGCTGACCGAGTTGCGGCGTTTGGACCCGCTGTAGTGCGTGGCGACGTCATGGACGTAGTCGAACAGCTACATGCAATGGCGACCACTGCGGTCAGTGCGATCCCCATCCGTCTCACCGGGTCAGGCTAAACCCGACCACCCAGTCTTCTGGGTGCGGGCCGCTCCGCGTGTGCCGTTCAGCCATGGTCGATGATCGCCCCGCTCACGGTGATCTGGGGCACCCTCGGACCTGCTCGCTATCCGCGCGTCGTACGCTGCAGCGAGGCCGATCACTGAAGCGAGCCGCGTGGCAGCTTGTTAGCGTCAGCCTCGTGAGTGCCGAACACGAGCCGTTGCCGTTCGAGCCATACGAGCCTGGCGTGTACTTGCATGGCACGAAGGTGGACCTTGCCGTGGGCGAGATGCTGGTCTCCGGCCGCGAGTCGAACTTCGAACTGGGCCGGGTAATGAGCTACGTCTACTTCACCGCGACTCTTGACGCTGCGACCTGGGGCGCCGAGCTCGCCTCTGGTGAAGCCCGTGGGCGAATCTACGTCGTCGAGCCCATGGGCGAGTTCGAAGACGATCCCAATCTGACCAACAAGAGGTTCCCTGGGAATCCGACGCAGTCATTCCGTAGCCGCGAACCGCTTCGCGTCGTAGGTGAACTTGTCGGCTGGGTCGGTCATTCGCGGGAGAAGCTGCAGGACATGCGCGACTTCATACAAGGCAAGGGACCTGGGCAGATCGAGGACTGAGCTTGCATCCACCGACCCGGTGGGTTGGCGGGGATCCGGGGCGATTGGGTGCCGTTGAGGCTCCTGACCGTGTCCCACTCGCTGCCCGGCTCGGTCACGCCGGGGCCCATCGGAAGCACCTGAAGCGCAGCCGCCAAGACCCCCGTCGTCACCCCAGTGTGCGCGGTGCGTTGCTCGCTTCCGAGTGGCACTGTGTTGCCGGAGACCGAGCTGCACCTAGGTCCGTTGGGGCCTTCCCCGAGGGGCTGGTCACTGACGGCTAGCCCTCAGCAAGCACACCCCAGTGGATAGCCGCCTCGCAGCCGGTGATGGGGGACATTCTGGGAGCAGTGAATCTTCTACTCGGATGATCATGGAGCCTGGGGATGGATGGTCTCACCTCGACCCAACATCTCGACCAACTGGTCGATGCGCCTGGAGCGGGTTTCGGGCTTCTTGGCGGTTCCGATCCTGTAGAGGATGGCGTACCGATTCGCACCGGTGAGCGTCTCAAACATCGCCTTCGCTCCAGGATTGGCACTCAGGGCAGCGAGAAGATCCTCCGGCACCTCGATGCTGGCTTGCCCGGCATAGGCGGCCTCCCATCGGCCGTCCTCCTTTGCCTGCCGCACCTCCTCTTCACCGGATCGATGCATGCGTCCGGAGGCGATCAGCCGTTCAGCGATTGCAGCATTCCGTTGAGACCACGGGCTGCGAGGTCTTCGAGGCGTGAAACGTCGTCGGAAGGTAGCGGCGTCACGGCGCCCCAATTGCCCATCGATCCAGCCGAAGCAGATGGCCTCGTCGAGCGCCTCGTCGTGCGAGACGGTCGTCGGATCGACCGTTCCCTTCTTGGCCAGTACCAGCCAGACACCCAGTGAATCGGCGTGATGGGCGCTCAACCATCTTCGCCATTCGCCGGCGTCGCCGACCAGTAGCTCTGGGAGATCCACGGCGTTCACCGTATCCCCCATGTGCCGATCGGCCACGGTCGATGAGCGACCGCGACCCGGCGATCTGGGACACCCCTAGTCAGGTCTCAGATGGCGAAGCCAGATCCAACCGCCCAGCCCTGTCCGCCGCTTCAAGGGCATTGCCCAGCACCCAAGCATCGAGCTTGAAGACCACCAGCTCTCCGTTTTCCATTCCGCTGTCCTCGATCGACTGGCCTATCAGAGCGAGAGTTGCGGCTTCGTCACGGACGGCTCGCTGCGCATCGGTCTCGCTTTCCAGGTCGCCAGCGTGCTCCTCTCGCTGCCAAACGGCAACGGCTCGGTCGGCAAGTGTCCGAGGGACGGTCAGCTCCACACGGGGAGTCTGAGGGAGCAGTACCTGGGCTAGCTGGTGTAGCTGCTCGGCGTCGGATTCCCATTCCTCGTAGTTGACTGGCGTGCCCACAGGGCGATCATCGCACCGACCCGGCGATCGGGGGCAGTGTTACCCTGCGCCGGTGGGGACTCAGGTCATTGTCCTGAACGGCACATCCTCGGCGGGCAAGACGTCGATCGGTCGGTGCCTGCAATCGATGCTGAGCACACCCTGGCTGTTGCTCGGCATCGACGACCTGACCAGGGCCGTACCCGACAAGGGGATCGATGACGGGACGCTCCTGCACGTCAGCGAGATCGGACGGGTCGAGGTCGGTCCAGGGTGGCGCAGCCTCGAGGCGTCCTGGTACATCGGGATTGCAACAATCGCTGCGAGCGGGACCGGTGTCATCATCGACGAGGTATTCCTTGACGGCGGAGCTGGTCAGGGACGACTGCGGACAGCCCTGGGCGGATTGGAGATTCTGTGGGTCGGCGTGACCTGCGATCTCGACGTTGCAAGGGCACGGGAAGCGCAGCGGCCCGATCGCGTAGCAGGGCAGGCCGAGTCGCTGGCGTCCGTTGTCCACGAGAGCGTCGAGTACGACCTGGTCGTCGACACGAGCCGCGCGACGTCCAAGTCATGTGCTGCAGAGATTCTCGAAGTGGTGTCGCCCACGGCTTGAGATCCGGGCTGTCCCCCATCCGGCGATCAGGGGCAGTGCCGCCTACGACTCAGGAGCCGCAACCGCCAGCCAATGGCGACTTACTTGTGAGATCCCATGGCCCTGCGTCCGTAAGCCGCACGAATGAGCAATCCGATGACGACCGCAACGGCTGCTATCAGGATTCCACCAACAATCGAGGCGAGCGCTGAGGCTCCTGTGGTGAAGGCGATGACGAAGTAGATCACTCCGGCCACAAACCCGGAACTCGCACCATTGCCCATAAATGAACCGAACTTCAGGACTATGGCATGCATGACTGAGCTCCCGGCTTCACTGCGTAACACCACCTTACCCGCCATTGATGCAGCCAACCCGGTCCCGGTGTTCTGGAACACGGACGTCAGACCCATCGGATCAGTTGAAATATGTCCGCCAGATGGCCGCTCCGCTGCCGTAAGGGATCAGTACTCGCCCTTGATCACGAAGTAGGAGCCCCGGATCGTCCCGGCCAGCTTCGATTTCTGGCGCGCGAACTTGAAAGAATCCAATTCGGCGGGGATATCCATACCCTCGGAGAGTTTGAACCCGACCGCCCGCTTCGGACTCGGTCCGTCGATTGTGTACAGGACGTTGATCGACAGACCACTCTCGTAGAAGACGTAGGTCCAACGGATGTTCTCGACCTGGAACGTCGTTGCTTCGAGCGGGGGCGATTCGATGACGATGCTTCGCTCTTCCTTGAGGATGCGGTGCACCAAGGCGATCTCCTTCTTGGCCTTGGCAGCAGGTTCGACCGCGAAGACGTGGTCGTACTTGTTCTTGAAGTAGCGAGCCTCATTCGCTCGCAGTCCGGCGAGCGCACCCACCACAGGTGACGACCCCAGGCCGACGGTGGACACATTGACGAAATCTACGGAGTAGCTCACGGGTGGTTCATCCTTCGGGAAGAGCGGCAAATTCACGCTTGGCCTGCCGGTACCAACCCATACCTTTGATCGGGTTCTTCCACCGGCCCTTCATGTCCTTAAAGGCAGCTTCGTGCTCCGTGTCACCGTTGCCGACCATCTCCTTGAGATGTCGATCTTGCGCCTTGATCACCTCATCCGCAGTCGTGCCCTGGTGTGGACTGTTGCACGGTCCACCCAGTTGTTCACAGGTCATGGTCTTCATAGTCATCACATCCTTTCAAGTGGTCTCCCGGCGGCTTGCCAGCGCGGTCGGCTCTCGTCATCCACCCTGTTTCCGTCGCACACGGACGATGTCCATGGTCGTCAGAACGTCTGGGTCAGCGATCAGCTCGACCTCGTGCACTAGGCCCACCTCGTTGAGATGGAATAGAAATGCCACCTTGGTCGATCCGGCTTGGATCCAGGCCGCCCCCAGCTCGCCATCGATGGCGACCGGCATCGCCCCTTGGGAGCCGTTGAAGCGAGCAGCCACGGCTTCTGCCCCTTCATACGTGGGTTCAGTACCCATGGACTGCCCAACGAGGTCGGCACGCATGACAGCATCGGGTGCGAGCAGCGACAACAAGGTGGCAAGATCCCCACCACGGGCCGCACTGAGGAACGCGTCGACGACCCGACGGTTCTCGTCGCGCTTTGCCTGCGACGCGGCCGGCTCGGGCTGGCCCTGTACCTTGCGCCGCGCCCGGCTCGCCAACTGGCGGACAGCGGTACCCGAGCGCCCCATGACTGCGCTGACCTCGTCGAACGGATAGCCGAATACATCGTGTAGGACGAACGCCGCCCGCTCGGCTGGGGCTAAGGAATCGACGACGACCTGCATCGCGTCACCCGTCATCTCGGCGAGCAGTGCGTCGGCCTCAGGATCAACCGGAGCACGATCGTCGAGCACAACGGCTTCGACCTCTGACCTGGTACGCCGCTTGCGTAGCTGGTCGAGACAGAGCCGAGTAACGACGGTTGTGAGCCAGGCGGGGAGGTCGTCGACGGGACCTGTGCGGGAGAGCCGAAGCCATGCTTCCTGAAGGACGTCGTCCGCATCGGCCTCCGAACCGAGAATCCGGATGGCGATAGCGATCAACCGGGACCGCTCGGCGTCAAATTCCGTCTCTCCCATCCTGGTCACACTCTATTGACGCACGAGACGTCCAAAATGTGACCAGGCCCAATGGCGGAAGGAATCCCCAGTGGCGCTGACGGAGGGCTCGCAGTACTCGAGAAGGGAGGTGCCCCCGACGTGCCGGCAGGGGGCAGGCAATGACTCGTGCCACTCAAAGCTCGAAGCGGGGATTTTGGCGCGATCTCGGCACGAGCGAATGGAGACTCGTGGTGGAAGTCGGTGCATCCCGGACCCTGAGTTCAAGCGAGTTCCAGGCTCTGAACAGGACTTTCTTGTCAATCTGGTCGTCACGGGAACACCCCTCGAGACCCCCCAGATCCACGTTCGGGACGCAGAGGGCCTCGGTTCAGGTCCGGGCAGCCCGACCACCAAGTGGACGCACCGAATCGGAAACCGAGTCAGGTGGTCGGTTCGCCAGGTGACCCGGCACGAGCGCCTCGGCCATGTGACCACCAGCCGTGGGCCCGAGGTCAGAGACCACGTTACCCGTTGCCCCGTTCCAGACTCACTTCCGAAGTGACGGCCGCCCGTCGTGGTGGGACGCCTTGACGCCGTACATGGCCCGATCCGCGAGGCGTATGGCCTCACTGACCGATTCCCCTGCAGCTGCGATGTGGAGACCGACGCTTCCGCCCACCACGACCTCCTTGCCGTGAATCAGGTGTGGCTCGGCCAGGACGGTTTCCAGGCGCAGGGCGAGTTCCGCCAGCCCCTCGGACGTGATGCGCTGGGCGCAGATGCCGAACTCATCGCCTCCGAGCCGAGCAACGCAGTCCTGTGGACGCAGCTGGGAACGCATTCTGTGAGCCGAGTTGAGGAGGACCTCGTCGCCGGCGTCGTGGCCGAACGTGTCATTGATCGATTTGAAACCATCGAGGTCGATGTACAGCACACCCACGTCCGCCGTCGACCTCCGGCCTGCCTGCGTCCCCAAGGCCCTGTCGAGTGCCTCGGCGAACAGCATGCGATTGCCCAGCCCGGTGAGTGGATCGTGGGACGCTCGATGGGCCAACATCTGCTCGGATCGGATCCTGCGGCTGATGTTCACGTGGGAGACCACCGCGCCACCGGTCGATCCCCCGATCGGGGTGATGCGAGAGCTGAACCATCGGCCAACGGTCGGGGACGGGCAGGGATACTCCCGATCGCTCTCGACGGTCTCGCCGGAGAGCACGGCCTGCAGACCCGTGAGCACTTCCCCGGCATCCGCGCAGCCGGTCTTTGCTGCCCGGGCACAGACGTCCAGGTAGTTGACGCCCACTCCGGTGGTTTCGGGTCGACCGCCGTTGTCCAGCGCAAACATCCGCCAGGCCCTGTTGACGGCGACGATGGACCCCTCACTGTCGAGAATCGCCGTGGCGTCGGGCAGCGCGTCCAGGACCTCCGTGGCAAAGCCGGGTTCCACGAGCACGCTCGTTCCTGAGGGCACACCATGGTTATCGGCACATCTGCCGAAAAGTCAAGCATCGATGCACCTGCCCGATCGGGGAGGAGGAGTGGCCGGCGTCGACTCCTGACCGTGCCTCGGACCACCTGGCGGCAACGCCTGATCCGGCGATCACACTCACCGTCGTCGACGGTCCGAGGGTCCCACCACGGTGCTGGGGGTCCACAGGGCCCCCGGTCACGTCAAGGCCCGGAACAGGCGGCTCCGAGTGGAGTGACTCCTCGGACCTCGCGCATCCTGATCGGGCGATGTGACTCTCCCGCGTACGGACGGTGACGTGCCTTCGCCGGCGCCCAGGGATGCGACCGGCAGGAACCGGGCGCTGCATCGATTGCCCCGCCGAGACACCGGGGCCGAACGTCCCTGCACGCAATGCTCCGTGCTGAGCCGACTGCGAGTGGGCAGCTCCAGACCCGAGCCCATGGCCGGCGGCAGTGGGCACCCGGGGGGAGGCCGGGACCTGAGTTGGCGGGCGCTTGCTTCAGGTCGGGCAGTGGCACCCGGGCCCAGGGCTAGCGTTCGGGAATGGCCTCGAGAATGGAGCGGGGGGAGTCCGCGCCCGCGCGATCTGGCCGTCCGGGGCCGGGTTCGATCTGGTGACCTCCGCCACCGTGACCCGTGGTCGCAAGGTCCACGCGGCGCCGCGGAAGACCGGCGATGCCCGCCAGTGGGAAGGTCGGGTCTCGTTCGTCGGACTCGCCGTCGCCTTTGCCGCCTGCGCCGTCGCCGCGTTCATCCGGGCCTGGCTGGTCTTCCACAGCCCCTCGTCGTCCGACGAGGCCGTAGTCGGGCTCATCGCTCAATCGGGCATGCACGGGCACTTCCAGGCCTTCTATGGCGGCCAGCACTACGGAGGCACCGTCGAGCCCTACCTGATCGGCCTCGCCTTCCTCTTCCTCGGCCAGACGGCGGTCGTCGCCGAGCTCGCGGTCATCGCCCTCGCTGCTGTCGCCGCAGTCTTGGTCTGGAGGATCGTGCTCCGGCTCGTCCCCGAGCCGGCACTGGCAGTTCTGGCCGGTGCCCTCGTCTGGAGCGCTCCGGCGGTCTCGGTGCGGGACTCGATCCGGGTCTACGGCTTCCGGGGCGTCACCGACGTCTGTGGTCTGGCCGCGGTATTGGTCGCTCTGCGCATCTTCGACGGCCGCAACGGGCCGGCTGAATTCGTCGGGCTCGGGCTCCTGATGGGGATCGGATGGTGGTCTTCCCCCGAGATCGCCTATTTCGCGATCCCGATCCTCCTCATCCTGCGCTACGCGTTCTCCGGGGCCCCGCGGCCGCGCCTGTCCGCCTGGGGTCGGAGATTCGGCCTGGCGCTCGGGGCCTTCGCCGTCGGATCCCTGCCCTGGACGTGGTCGAATGTCAGCTCGGGATTCGCCTCGTTGCAGACATCGGGTCCCGGCGCGGCTCCGTCACCCGTGGCATTCATCGGCCGGTTCTCCATCTTCTTCCATCATTCGCTGCCGATGCTCCTCGGCGTGGCGCAGGTCGACACCGGAGCATCGCTCCTGGGTGCCGCGCACGCTGCCACCCTCGCCGGCGGACTCCTGCTGCTCGGAGCGACACTCGTACTCTGCGTCGCACGGGGTGGACCGGCCCTTGCGATCGCCACGGGAGTCGTCGCGTTCCCTGTCCTGTATGCAATCTCACCTGCGTCCTGGTACTGGCAGGACGGCAGATACGCCAACTATCTGCCCCCACTGATGGCGATCGTGCTCGTCTGCGGTGTCCGAGAGGCGGGTCGGCGTTCGGGCATCTCGAACACCTGGCCGATCCTGGCGACGACCGTCATCACCGTCCTGGTTCTCCTGGTGTCGGTTTCCGGCATGCGGGATGCCGTCGCCACCGATGCGGCCGGCTTCACCTCGAGTTGGGGAGATCCCGACAGTCCCACCTCGGCAACCGTGAACGAACTCCGTGCCGCAGGCGTCACCACCGGCTACGCGAACTACTGGGTCGCCTACAAGCTCGACTTCCTGAGCAAGGGCGCACTGGCGATCACCACCGCCGGCCACGAGGTCGATCGCTCCCCCACCATTGACGCCGCGGTCATCCACGGTCCACGGCCGGCCTGGCTGTTCGTTCCGAGGTCGGAGGCCTTGCGGGATGGCACGCAGTTCACCAACCCGTCACATGTCCTCGGCCCCGACGCGGTGACCGAGCGACGGTTTCTCGCCACGCTGCGTCGCCTGGGTGTTCCCTTCCGGATCGTCGACACCGGACTCCTGCGGGCCGTGATCCCGGCAACGAAGGTGACTCCGCATGAAGCAGGCCTACGGGGAAGCGCTCCGCCTCAGGCCCCGCGCGGCTAGACGTCTGCTGGCGGTCGGCAGCGCTACGACCAGGGTGTCGGCATTTCGAGAGCGAGCGAAGCTCGTCGCACGCTGCGGCAAGGGTCCGTCCGCGACACGCACCGACCCCGAGTTCGTCGTGCCCTCGCCGCGAGTTCTGGATGAAGGCAAGTCCGGGCGCGCGGCACGCCGGCGGTCCGGTGCCGCGTGGGGCACCGCACCGGGCGGAGTCCGGCCTTCAGGCGCCCGTGGTCGGCTTCGTGGCGATCGTCCGCGTAGTGGGCGGGGTCGTGGGGTGCGGCCAGGGGGAGCACTGATACGACTCGGGCCAGGGCGTGGGCCCTTTCGATGAAGCTCCCGGCCGGCTGGCCATGGCCGGAGATCGCCCGGGCGAGGAGCAGCGTCGCCGCACCCAGGGCACGCTTCTCGGACGCGACACGTCGATGACCCGCCCCTGGTGGTCGACGGCCCGGTAGGGGTATCGCCAGGTCCCGGAGACGCTCGCGTAGGCCTCGTCACCAGACCGGCTGCTGGCGACGAGTTGGCGCTACGGCTCGGGTGCGCCCATCAGCGTGGGCGTGGGTCGCCGATCCCATCGGCACAGGGTCGCCCGATCGACCGCGACGGCCTCGTGGACGAGAGGAACGGGCACGAGCTCGAAGCCGGCCGGACGAGGTGGTGCTCAGTGAAGCAGTGCCCTTCATGAACTTCTGATACCCTAGGGGGTATAACGCCCCCAGGGGCACCGGTTACCTAGTCAGGGAGATTGAAGTGATTCGTAGCGATGAGGTGGTCCGTAACGGCGCAACTGCACCGGCCCAGGCCGGCTGGCCGCTGGAGAGGATCTTGTTTGCGTTGGCAGGGACAATGGTGCTGCTGAGCGCGTTGCTCGCCGCCGTGGTGAGCCCGTGGTTCCTACTGGTGACGGCGTTGGTGGGTGTGAACCAGTGGCTGTTCGTCGCGTTCGGCGTGTGCCCCGCCTCGTTGGTCCTTCGCCGGCTCGGGGCACCGGCTCAGTGCAAGTGGTAGCAGCGATCCGGTGGCGTCCCCTCGAGTGGGCCTCCGGTCGGGTCGGGAAGTCCACCGGTAGGTGAGGCCATCGGCGTGGTCCCCCATGCGCTCCCGGCTGACCCCCCTGCAGGAGATCACCACCGATGGCCCTGGATCAGCCCGTCGTGTCCGAACTGCCCGACGCACTCCGGACCGGCGAGGGGCCGGGTCACGTCGGTCGCCGCACACCCGACGACCGATTGAGCCACCACCGGATGCCCACCGAGCCGATCCACCCCACCGACATCCGCACGGTGCCCACCGGCGATCTCCGTCGACAGCGACGACGGGGTTGCGCAGCCGGAGCAGAGACCTGCTCCACTCCAGGACGTCGCGCACCCGGCGACCGGACCCCCGCGGCCAACTGGACCAAAGCCCGTTGACCTCACCCGATGACATGCGGATCGCACCAGCGAACCGGCCCGGCTGCTCCCCGAGCCGGCATCACGGTGCAGGTCCGGGAGCTGGCACCGACCGCTGGACGGACCGGCGGACCGTTCACCTCGGTTGGGGCACGGCCGGGGTCGTCACCGACGCGGAGGCGAGCTGATCGCCGGCAACGAGTATGGGCTCCACGGTCGAGACTCCTGATCATCGTGACCAAGGACCCTTCCCGCGATCGCCACCGCGGATCACCATGCCTGTAGGACCACCGTCGACCGGGTCGGGCAACCTCCAGTTCGGCGACGCGGCAGGAAGTGGAGGTGGCGATGTGGGCTTCGTCCTCATCATCGGCGTGATGCTGTACTCGGTCGGAATGTGCCTGCTGTTCCAGCGGGTGGGCAACCGGTCGCCTGGTACCCGGAAGGTGGAGAGCGGGTGGAACCATCCAGCGGCTGCAGTGGTGGTCCCCGATCGCGTGCCCACCGAGTGGGTGGATGCGTACCGGGCGGAGCAGGGCGGCTGACCGGACCCGCCGGCCGTCGGGGAGCGCGGTACGCAATCGACCCGCCGTCGTCCCAATCACCAGGTCAGGTAGGCCTTCCGCGGCCGTCGGCGGTCACGGGCCGACGACGTTCCCGTACATGTCGTGCAGGGGGTAGCTGAGGAGTTCCAGACGCTCGCCGTCGGGGCCGGGGAAGTAGGCCGAGTCGCCGTTGACCACATGGACCTCGATACCGGCGGTCCGGATCTTGGCCACCAACCGCTCGAACTCCTCAGGGGTGACGCTGATGGCGATGTGGTGCAGGCCGCCGAGCACCTCGGCGTACTCCCCGAGTTCGAGTCCGGGGAAGTCGAAGTAGGCCAGGTAGTTGCCGTGGCCGATGTCGAAGAAGAAGTGGGTCGAGCCCCGGTAGTCGCGATTCTCGAACAGCTCGGCCAGTGGGAACTCCAGGAGGTCCTGGTAGAAGGCGATCGTCCGCTCGGGGTCGCTCGACAGGATGGCGAAGTGGTGCAGCCCTCGGGCCGACGAGGGCGGCCGCTCCCCCGGCGGGCGGAGGTACGTCGACCGCAGGCGGTCCCATTCGGCCGTCCGGTCGCCGTCGCTCCCGTGGTCGGTCATGCGTCCTCCTCGCGGCGGCAGGCCGTGCAGCGGCCCAGGATGGCGAAGTGGCGTGTGTCGATCTCGAATCCGTAGCGCCGGCGGGCCGCCTCGGCCAGCGAGTGGAACAGCTCGTCGGGGGCCTCCACCGCCGTGCCGCACTCCTGGCACACGAAGTGGCAGTGGGCTCCTTCGGCCAGGTGGTACGTGGCCGGCCCGTGGCCGAGGTGCGAGTGGACGACCACACCCAGCTTCTCGAGCTCGTCGAGGTTCCGGTAGACCGTCGACAGGGCGACGTCGGGCGCCCGGGACTGCACGGACTCGGCCAGCTCCTCGGCCGTGCGGTGGCCGGGGCCGTCGAAGAGCGCCTCGAGCAGGAGCCGCCGCGAACTGGTCACCCGGCCACCGTGCTCGCGCACCAGGGCCAGCGCGTCCTCCACGGTGTGGACCTCGTGGAGGTGGTCGTGGACGGGAAGGGACCTGCTCACAGTGGACTCACCGTAGGGCGGACGGCGCCTGCGGGCAATGCACTCAGGTACCGGGGCCGGAGGCAGGCGCGGCCCCGCGCCCGCCGCGGTACGTCCCGAACGTCCAGTGGTTCCCCTCCGGGTCCCGGACGGCCACCTCGCGGGAGCCGTGGTCGGTGTCGTGGGGACCGGCCCCGATGTGTGTGCCCGACACCGAGGCCCGTCCGTGGAGGGCGTCGGGTCCGTCACACACCACGCAGACGCTGAGCGTGCCCGGTGCCGCCACCCGCTCGTCGTCGTCCGGCCGCACGGTCGGCCAGAGCATCGGTGGCCCAGCGTCGTTCGCCATGCCGCCCATCATGGACCGCCCGGTACCGGCGCGGCACGGGCGAAGGTCCCGATTACCTCGTCGCGCCAGGCCCGCACCGCCGCCGACCGGCTCGAGTCCGTCCGCCCCAGTCGGACCACGGCCAGGTCGAGCGACGGCACGAGGTCGAGGTACTGCCCGTCGTGGCCGGCGGCCCAGAAGGTACCGAGGGGGTCGTCCCGGACCCACCAGTGGGCGCCGTACAGACTGCCGTCGTCGGGATCGACCGACCGCGGCGTGCGCCCGGCATCGACCCAGCCGACCGGGAGCAGACGTCGTCCCTCCCACACTCCGTCCCGCAGGTAGAGCAGCGCGAACCGGGCGAAGTCGTGGGCCGGGGCGTGCACATAGGAGCCGGCCACCCACGACCCGGCGTCGTCGAGCGTGGGCGTCGTGCCGGACATGCCGAGTGGCCCGAACAGGCGGTCGTCGAGGTACGCCCGGTAGGGCGCTCCCGGGCCCAGCAGCCGGGCGACGATGCCCGACAGCACCATGCTGGTACCCGTGGAGTAGCTGTACCGGGTGCCCGGCGGTGCGGCCAGGGGTCGGTCGGCGGCAAAGGCCGCCATGTCCGCCTGCCCGCTCCCCCACAGCATCTGCATCACGTCGGAGGCGTCGGGGTCCTCGTAGTCCTCGCGGAAGTCGAGCCCGTCGCGCATGGCGAGCAGGTGGGCCACCGTGATGGCCCGGCGGGGATCGTCCGGGGTGCTCCACGCCGGCACGTCGGCCCGTCGGGCCGGGTCCAGCAGCCCGTCGCCGGCCAGCATCCCGATGACGGCGTGCAGCATGGACTTTGCCACCGACCACGACAACAGGGGCGTGTCGGGGGCCACCGGGCGCCCAGGACCGTCGAAACGGGGCAGCGTGCCCCCGTAGCGCTCGGCCACCAGCCGCCCGCGGTGGACGACGACGACGGCGTAGGTGTCGCGGATGGGCCCGTCGGCGTCGAACGCGGTGTCCAGGAGGCCGCCGAGGTCGACACCGTCCGGCAACGGGCCGGTGGGCCACACCTCGGTCGGCCACGGCACGCCGGCAGGCTGGGTGGGGAGGGCCACCAGGGGAACGGACTCGGGCACCGGCCCAGCATCGCGCGGACATCCCGTCCCCACGGCCCCTACCGGCAGCACGGGCCCGTCCAACCCGTAGGATTCGGACTGGCCGCCGGAGCACCGGTCCGGCCTCCGCAGATCGCCCACCGGGTACGTCCCGCGAACCAGCACACGAGGAGTCAACATGGAGATGGAGTACCGACGTCTGGGGGGCTCGGGCCTCAAGGTCAGTGTCCTGTCCTTCGGGTCCTGGGTGACCTTCGGGCCCCAGCTGGCCGGCAACCTCGCAGAGGACTGCCTGTCCGCGGCCTACGAGGCCGGGGTCAACTTCTTCGACAACGCCGAGGGCTACGAGGCCGGCAAGTCCGAGACCATCATGGGCGAGGCGATCCGGTCCCTCGGGTGGGCACGGCACTCCTACGTCGTCTCGACGAAGCTCTTCTGGGGCCTCCACAAGGAGGTCAACATGCGGAACACCCTGAACCGCAAGTACCTGATGCAGGCCATCGACGGGTCACTCGAGCGGATGGGCCTCGACTTCGTGGACCTGGTCTACTGCCACCGCCCCGATCCCGAGACCCCCATCGAGGAGACGGTGTGGGCCATGTCCGACATGATCACCGCCGGCAAGGCCCTCTACTGGGGAACGTCGGAGTGGTCCGCCTCCGCCCTGCGCGAGGCCTGGGACATCGCCGACCGGCACCACCTCCACAAGCCGGTGGTGGAGCAGCCCCAGTACAACCTGCTGTGGCGTGACCGGGTGGAGCAGGAGTACGCCCCGCTCTACGACGGCATCGGACTGGGGCTCACGACCTGGAGCCCGCTGGCTTCGGGCCTGCTGACCGGCAAGTACCTCGACGGCGTGCCCGAGGGCTCGCGGGCATCACTGCCGGGCTACGAGTGGCTGCGCAACCTGCTGACCGACGAGGAGCGCAACGCCACGGTGGCAAACCTGGCCGCCGTCGCCGACGACCTGGGGTGCTCGCTGGCCCAGCTGTCGATCGCCTGGTGCATCAAGAACCCCCACGTGTCGAGCGTCATCACCGGGGCCAGCAGGGTCACACAGGTCCACGAGAACCTGTCCGCGCTCGAGGTCGTGCCGCAGCTGACCGACGACGTCATGGACCGGATCCACCGCATCGTCGCCTGAAGCGACCCGCGGGCGCGGGCGGCGCCCGGGTGGTCCGGCTCCCGGTGACTCTGGTAGTGAGTACCGTCATCAGAGTTCGCCCCGAGTGATTCCTCGGGTGCTCCCCGCCACCGGAGCCGGGCGCCGAGTGCAGCTCAGGGCCGGCGGGCGTCCCCTGGTCGGTGGCCGTGTGCGGCCAGTGCAAGTCGGTCGGCGTTTTGGTTCACCCGGCGCGCCAGCCAGAGCGAGAACCCGGCCGCCGGCAGCTCGATGCAGACCGCCAGCACCAGGGCCAGGATCGTCGGCCGGCGGTGGCCCGCCGTCATCACGTCGAACCAGGCGTCGACCACCAGCAGGGTGGCCGTCGCGGTGGCCGGCAGCTGTACCCGGGTATCGACTCGGAAGGCGTAGTAGGCGGTGAGCACGATGGCGGTCACGAGCAGCAGGTCGAAGCCGACCCACGCCCCCCGGTAGTGGGTGTCGACGTCCCGCTTGGGCAGGGTGACGGCCAGGTACACCGTCCACGGAATGAGGACGGCGGCGGCCAGGGAGTAGAGCCACGCCATCCGTCGGGCCCGGTGGCGCATCAGGTCGGCGGATGACCCGGTACCACCGGGCCCGGCGGCCGGAAGGTCGGCGGGTAGGTCGTCCGATCTCACGCCCCCAGCCTACGGGTCGACCCTGCACACGTCCCGGACGTGTCGAACCGCCGGACCGGTGACCGGTGACCGGTGACCGGTTCAGACCAGCGACCCCCGGGGTCGGTCGAGCAGGTCGCCCCGCTTGAGGGCCGCCTCCTCGAGCGAACTCTGCGTCGCATTGCCCAGCACCGTCGGGATCCGGTGCCAGGTGCCGTCCGCGTCCAGCGACCACGACTGCACGTCGTCGGCCAGGTTGATCGTGAGGATCTCCTCCAGTCGGGACACGGCCTCGGGATCGGCCACGGGGATCATCGCCTCCACCCGACGGTCGAGGTTGCGCCGCCGCAGGTCCGCCGAGCCGATGTAGTACGTGGCGGGGCGGCCGGACGCCCCGCCGAAGCGGAGGATCCGCGAGTGCTCGAGGAAGCGCCCGACGATCGAGCGGACCCGGACGGTCTCGGACAGTCCGGGGACACCGGGCCGAAGGCAGCAGATGCCCCGGATGATCAGTTCGATGGGGACTCCGGACTGTGAGGCCCGGTAGAGGGCGTCGATGACCACCACGTCGTCGAGGCCGTTCACCTTGATGGTGATCCGACCGTCCGGTCCGGCCGCCGCCTCGGCATCGATCAACTCGACCACCCGGTCGCGGATTCCCCCGGGGGAGGTCACCAGCTCCTGGTAGGCCGGGGGCTGGCTGAACCCGGTGATGTAATTGAAGAACCGGGTGACATCGGCCCCCAGCTCCGGTCGGGACGACAGCACCCCCAGGTCCTCGTACATCCGGGCCGTCTTGGGGTTGTAGTTGCCGGTGCCGACGTGGCAGTAGATCCGGACGGTGTCGCCCTCCTGGCGCACGACCAGGGTGGTCTTGGCGTGAGTCTTCAGGCCCATCAGTCCGTAGATGACGTGGGCGCCCGCCTCCTCGAGGGCGCGGGCCCACCCGATGTTCGCCTCCTCGTCGAAGCGGGCGGTCACCTCGACCAGCACGGCCACCTGCTTGCCGCGTTCGGCCGCCCGCACCAGGGCGGCCACGATGGCGCTGTCGCCGGAGGTCCGGTAGAGGCACTGCTTGATCGCCAGCACGTGCGGGTCCTCGGCCGCCTCGTTCAACAGCTCCTCGACCGAGGCCGAGAACGAGTCGTAGGGGTGGTGGACCAGCACGTCCTGGCGGTCCAGGACGCTGAAGATGCTGGCGTCCTCGTCGCGCTCGACCGAGGTGAATGCCGGCGGGACGAGCGGCGTCCAGGGCGTGTCGTGCAGATCGGGACGTTCGATGCCGTAGATCGCCCACAGACATCCGAGGCCCAGGGGACCGGCGAACCGGTAGACGTCGTCGAGGCCGAGTCCGAGCTCCTCGGTCAGCCGGTCGATGGAGGCCTCCGAGGTCCGCGAGTCGATCTCGAGCCGGACCACGGGCAGGAAGCGGCGGCGGCGGAGCTCCTCCTGGAGGGCCAGCAGCAGGTCGTCGGCGGCATCATCGTCGAGGGCCAGGTCGGCGTCCCGGGTCACCCGGAACACGCACGCCTCGCCGACGTCCATACCCGGGAACAGTTCGTCGAGGAAAGCCATCATGACCTGTTCGAGCGGCACGAAGCGGGTGCCCCCCGGCAGTGCCAGGAGCCGGTCCACGTTGGGGGGGATCTTGACCCGGGCGAACCGCGAGCCGTCGTCCTGGCGGCTCCGCACCTCGACACCGATGTTGAGCGACAGGTTCGAGATGTACGGGAACGGGTGGGACGGGTCGACGGTGAGCGGGGTGACCACGGGCAGGATCAGCCGGTCGAACAGCTCGTGGAGGAAGTCGCGGTCGGCCTGGTCGAGGTGCTCCCAGTGGCACAGCTCGATCCCATCGGCGGTCAGGGCCGGGGTCAGGACATCGAGCAGGAGGGCCTCCTGTCGACGGACCATGCGCTCGAGCGAGGCCCGGACGTCGGACAGCAGCTGTTCCGGCGTGCTCCCGTTGAGCGCCTTCGAGGTGATGCCGGCCACCACCTGGCGACGCAGACCGGCCACCTGGACCTGGAAGAATTCGTCGATGCGCTCGGAGAAGAGGATGAGGAACTTGACCCGTTCGAGCAGGGGCAGGTCCGCCTCAGCGACCAGGTCGAGGAGTCGGTCGTTGAAGTCGAGGTCGGAGAGCTGGCGGGCGAAGTAGCGCGATTCGGGCCGTGCAGCGGACCCGGTCACAGCTGCACGTTCGGGATCGTCGCTCACGACCCAACGTTAGCAAGCGCCCCCGACGGCCCAAGGGGTCCCGGCGTCGACCGACAGGCCCGCGACCGCCGGGCGTCCGGGGGCCTTCGGTGGTGGGCCACAATGGGACGCGACGGATCACCGAGGAAAAGGCAGGGCTCATGAGCACGGATCGCACGATCGACGTCATGGTGGAGATCCCCCGGGGGAGCCGCAACAAGTACGAGTACGACCACGAGAACCACGTCTTCCGCCTCGACCGGCGGCTCTTCTCGGCAACGTTCTATCCGGCGGACTACGGCTTCGTGCCCGACACGCTGGCGGAGGACGGCGACCCGCTCGACGCCCTGGTGCTGCTCGACGAGCCGACGTTCCCGGGCTGCATGGTGGAGAGTCGGCCCGTCGGGGTCTTCTGGATGACCGACGAGAAGGGCCCCGACGCGAAGATCATCTGCGTGGCCTGCGGTGACCCCATGTGGGAGTCCGTCCGCAATCTCGAGGAACTGCCTCCGCACCTGACCTTCGAGATCGCCCACTTCTTCGAGGTGTACAAGGACCTCGAGCCGCACAAGCGCACCGAGGTCGCCGGCTTCGACGGCGTCGAGGCGGCCTGGGAGGAGATCGCCCGGTCCTACGAGCGGGCGAAGTCGGTCGGCTGACCCGGTCCACCCGGGCTCATGCAGCATCGGCGGAATCAGCGGTCCGGGTCACCCCGGCCGGCGCGTCCAGCCCGTCGAGGATGGCGGCCGCCGCACGTTGGATGTCACCGCCCGATGCTGTGATGGCGGCTGCGGCCTCCGGGCCGCCCCCGGCCCAGCTCGCCACGTAGCCGAAGGAGTAGTCACCGGAGTCGAGTCCCAGCGCCCGACAGACCACGAAGGCGGTCGACTCCGCCTCGAGTTCGGCCAGCGCACGGTCGGCGACCCCTTCGTGGAGGAGCGCGTGGGCGAGCTCGTGGGCCAGGGTCTTGACCTGCTGGGCCGGGTGGTTGCGGGACTCGACCCGGATGCGCCGGAGCCCGTAGGTGCAGTCCCCGTTCGCGGTGCCCGGGAGTTCGACCAGCGTCACTCCGTAACCCAGTCGCGACGCCTGTCCACGCAGGCCATCGAAGCAGGCGGCCGGATCGTCACCCTCCAGGTTGTGGCAGACCACGGGCAGTTCGTCGCCCTCGGTCTGGGCGACGTCGAACACCGCCACTGAACGGAATCCGATGACCGGTCGGCACTCCTCGCCATCCTCACTCCCGATCCGCCGGCCCATCCTCGGGGCGAGGATCCGGATGGCCCGCTCCCCCTTGCGGACCGACCGCCCGAGCGACTTCCACGTGGCGAACCCGGCCACCCGGGTCGCTTCGGGGTCCTGGGCGCCGATCAGCAGGGCGTTGTTGAAGCTGTAGCGGTGGAACCGGCCCTGGACCTCGAGGTACGCCTGCCACCGGTCGGAGGTGGCGAGGGCCTGCACCCCCTCGGCGAGTGTGTCCAACAGTCGGTCGTGGTCGGCGGTGCCCATGGGATCGCTCCTCGCGTCGTGGAGCGCTCGACGGTCGGCGCGCCCCGGTGGTGGGGCTCCGAATGGGAGCGAGGGCGCCCGGTCGGAACCGGACGGGTGATGCGACGAACCGTAGGAAGCGGGTGTGACGGATCGTGCGGGACCAGGCGCATCCGATGGTGCCGGGAGCCGTGGCCGCAGGTGTCGGCTGGTAGCGTGAGCATGCTCGTGGAGCACATCCCGTGCCACACGGGGGCGTAACTCAGTTGGCTAGAGTGCGACCTTTGCAAGGTCGAAGTCGTGGGTTCGAGTCCCATCGCCTCCACCGATGTTGTAGGAAATACAACGTTCTCTCGGGAACGTTTTCCCTGGTCGGCCAGATGGGTGACGAGCGCACGGCCCACCTGTCCGGCTCCGAAGACGACGTGGAGTCGAGGTTCGTTCATCACGGGAACCGACCTCCCGGAACGGCCAACCGGTTCGCCATGCGTGCCTCGGTGCGGAAGCGCGTCACCGGGAATCTGGAGCGACGTGGCACGGCCTCGCACCTTCGTCATCGAAGGGGACCGGACTCTGTGACCACGGTACACCCCGGTGCAGCTGCGGGGACCGGGGCTCTCCGGTAGGCCGCAGGAGGCCGGCCGTACACGTGCCGGCCGGACTGCAGGTGAGCGCTACCCGGGCCCGCCGGCCTCCGCGCGCACGACCCTCACCCCGGCGAAGTCGGGACTCTCACGCCAGCGCTCCAGGTAGCCGACGTACTCGAGCAGGCTCCCGGTGTAGGTGAGGTTGCGGGCCGCCCGGCTGTCGATCGCCTGCTGCTCGCTGTTGTAGAAGCTGGGTGTGCAGCTCTGGAAGTAGCGGGCACCGCCCATGCCGACACCGAGGAGCACCGAGAGCCACTCCTCCTCTGCCGCCTCCTCCGGTTCGATGGTGACGATCCCCTGATCGATGCACGCCTCGAGGATGTGCGCCACGTGCTTGGCCGACTCGGACAGGAGGTGGGAGAAGTTCGTGCCGAACCCGCCCTGGACGAGGCTGATCAGCAGCATGTTGGGGAATCCGCTGGCCAGCACGCCGTGCAGCGTGTGGGCGCCCTTGGCCCACCGCTCCGACAGACGGACACCGCCGACACCCTTGGGGTCGAAGCCGAGCCGATGGTGCAGATCGGTGGTGACTTCGAAGCCCGAGGCGTAGACGAGGAGGTCCACCGGGTACTCGACACCGTCGACCACCGGCCCCCGGGCGGAAATGGCGTCGACACCACGTCCCGCGGTGTCCACCAGGTGGACGTTGGGCCGGTTGAACGCCGGCAGGTAGTCGTCGTGGAAGCAGACGCGCTTGCAGTGCTTGCCCCAGTAGGGCTTCAGCTTCTCCGCCGTCTCCGGGTCCTCCACGACGTCCCCGACCCGCTTCCGGATCACCTCCATGGCCTCGAAGTCGATCCGCTCGAGTTCCTCGGCCTCCTCCTCCGAGGCCGCGGCCTTCTGGGTGTCGATCCACAGCACCTCGGTCCAGCCGTCGGCGACCAGGTTCACCTCGGGCTGGGCCCCGGTGACGGCCTGGGTGAAGTTGACGATCCGCTCGTGCTGCCAGCCGGGTTCGAGGCTCTCGAACCACTCGCCGTCGGTGGGCTGCTGGTTGCGGACCCCCACCGCGCCCGGGGTGCGCTGGAACACGTAGAGCTCCTTGGCCGCACGGGCGACCTGTGGCACGACCTGCACGGCGGTGGCACCGGTGCCGATGATGCCGACACGCTTGTCAGCCAGCTTGTCCATGGGTTCGGTGGGACCGCCCCCCGTGTAGCCGTAGTCCCACCGGCTGGTGTGGAAGGCCTTGCCCTCGAAATCGTCGATCCCGGGGATCCCGGGCAGCTTGGCCTTGTGCAGGATCCCGCCGGCCAGCACGAGGAAGCGGGCCGAGAGCTGGTCGCCGCGGCTGGTGGTGACCCGCCAGCGCAGGGCCTCCTCGTCCCACTCGGCCCCGGTCAGGTCGGTCTGGAACAGTGCCAGGGGATACAGGTCGAACGTGCGAGCCAGCAGCTTCGAGTACCCGAAGATCTCCGACGCACTGGCGTAGTGCTCGGACGGCATGAATCCCGTCTCCTCGAGGAGCGGCAGGTAGACGTAGGACTCGACGTCGCACATGCAGCCCGGGTACCGGTTCCAGTACCAGGTGCCGCCGAAGTCTCCGGCCTTCTCCACGATCCGGACGTCCCGGATCCCGTGCTTGCCCAGGTCGATCGCCGTCAGCATGCCGGCGAAGCCACCGCCCACGATGACGACGGTGGTCTCCTCGACCACCGGGTCCCGGGTGAAGCCGGGCTCGACGAACGGGTCCCGGTCCAGATCCTCGCCCAGCTCGCCGTACTGGGCCATGCCGTCCGGGCGGAGACGCTTCTGCTGTTCCTGCCGGTAACGCTCACGCAGCTCCTCGATCGAGGACCTCTCTGTGCCGTTGCTCTGTTCCATCGCTCCCGCTCTTCTGCTTCGGACCGCGTCTGCCCACTCAGTCAGGTCTGCCACCGATGATCCTGGCACGGACAGCAGCGCGTCAGGAACCGCAGATGGGAACCGTAGATGCGCGAGCAGGTCCCTGTGGATGCGCCGCGCGCCCGACGGCCGCCGGTCGTCGGTTCGGGACCAGGATCACCAGGGGTGAGGGGGGCGGTCCCCGCAGGTGGTTCGGTGGACCGGCCTGTCGGCTCCCGGACCGGTGGCCACCGTCTCCACGGGTCCCCGGTCGTCACCGGTGGGATCGGGGGAGCAGACCGCTCGTCCGGGTCGCCCGCTCGAGGTCCTCGGCGCGCGCCGCCAGAGCCGTGTCGAAGGCGTCGGGCTGGGCCAGCACGGCGCCGTAGTCGACCCAGTCGCCCGACTGCACGAGCCCCGCCGCCTCCGCGGACGAGACGTGGCGTGACGGCGCGGTCATGACCGCTCGAGGTGTGGCGGGGTCCGCCGGGGGGCCCGCGGGCCGAGGTCGGCGGGTACCGCTGCGATCGCCTGGCGGATGCGTCCCAGGGTCGCCAGGAACTGCTGGAGCTCGGCATCCTCCAGCCCGGCCATCATCGCGGTGGCGGTCTGGACGACTTCCGGAAGCAACTGGTCGAGCACCTCCTGGGCGGCGGGCGTCACATCGACGAGGACCCGGCGTCGGTCGTCGGGATCGGCCAGGCGCTCGACGTAGCCATTGCGCTCCAGGGTGTCGAGCACGCTGGTCATCGTCCCGCTGGTGATGTGCATGGCGGCGCCCACCGTGCCGACGGCGATCGGGCCCCCACTCCCCTCGATGACCGCCAAGGCGTTGAGCGCGGCGTGGGACAGACCGCCTCTGCGGGCCACGGCCGCGATCAGCGCCTCAGCCAGGGCTCCGACGGATTCGAGCTCCCGGACGACCTGGGCGGACAGCCAGGAGGCACCGGGGAACTCCTGCTCGAACGCCACAACCTCGGGCGGGCGGGCCGAGGCGGCGCCCTTGCGGGCGCCGCCTCGACCGCTCGACGGAGTCGGGCTCAGCTCAGGCCTCCACGGCGATCTCGATCCGGGGCGGACCGGCGACACCGGCGCGGCCCATGGCGTCACGCAGCTCGTCGCTGCCGGCGTAGGCCTGGGCCTGCTCGAGGGAGGGGAACCGGTGCAGGACGTACACGTCCTGCTTGTCGGCCGGGTCGACCATCACCTCGGCGTCGGTACAGCCGTGCGCCTGGCGCAGCCCCTCGACGCTCTCGTACACGGCCCGCCAAGCCGCGTAGTCCTCGACCTGATGCCGTACCAGCAGTGTCGCCTGTGCCATGAACCCACCTCATTTCGTAGTGCCTCTCTTGAGGCCATGTATCTTGATTCCAAGATACATGAGAGCAAGAGGATGTCAAGGGAGAACTCCGATCCGCCGTCAGCACCCCTGGACCCGCCGACCGCCCCGCACCGGTTACGTGCGGAAGGCCACCCGGAACCCGATGTGGCTCATGCCGGTGTCGGCCATCTGCGGTCGCCGTGCGGCCGGCCGGTACCGGCGGCAGTAGCTGTCCGCACAGAGGAACGAGCCGCCCTTGATCACCTTGCGGGGCACCCGGAACTGCGGCTGGCGCGGGTCGAGGCTCCCCCCGGGGGTCCCGCCCCGCGGGTCCCGGGGCAGGCAGCACCCGGCCGCCT
>JGI20133J14441_1000751_pt1 | contig 29575 bp, 24 predicted proteins | sample RS3BMetagenome_FD_14441 | JGI IMG/M metagenome (IMG submission 14441)
GCACAGGTTTTTCGGGCAGATAATCAGCGTTTCATGATTTTTTTGTTCCTGGAGAACCTTGGCAATGGCCGAGCCGACCAGGGTTTTACCCAGCCCCACGACATCACCGATCATCACGCCGCCGTGGCGGTCAATGATACGCACCGCCATTTTCACCGCCGCGATTTGGAAATCGAGCAACTGATTGCCGAACTCATCGGGAATGTCATACTCCTCTTCACTTAACCGCGCATCGGCGGCAAGGTGATACGCCATTTTAAGATAAATATGATAGGGCGGCGGCTGAATTTCCCGCGCCCAACTGGATTCAATGATTTCAATAAGTTCCTGGGATATGTCAATACAAAAGCGGTCATTCCACCGATCCATAAACCATTTGGCCAATTTATCCCAGGCGTCGGCATCGGTGATGTCCACATTTAACTCGCCCTGTTTGGACAGACCCGCCATGGTGAGATTGCTGCTGCCGAGAAAACCGATTTTAGGGTTTAGTGGATCCGCCCGTTGCAGCAGATACAGTTTGGCGTGCAGGGGATGTTTGAGGAACAGCTTAACCTGCAGCTTGCCAGCGCGAATTTGGCGGGCCAATCGGCGCAGGCCAGCTTCATCCGCATCGGTGGGGGCACCGAGTGTTAATTGATCGCGAAATTCCTCCGCCAGCCGCTTCTGCCATCGCTTAGCGCTGGCGTTGTCTATTTCATCGGCTGGATTGGGAATTGTTGCGGTGCGCAGCAGTTGTTCTTCCGCCGGGCGGTGCATGCCCACAAGCAATCGGCAGCAATTACCGTCGCCGCCGGACCATTGTTCCACATATTGGTCGATATGCCGCCAGCCACGGAGATTAAAATAGCCGACGCAGAAATCCGCACGCTGGGAAACTTCCATGGCTTTTTGCAGCGTAGGAAGCAGTTGCAATTCTATGTTGTCAAAAATCTGCGGCACTTATCTGATCCCTAAGCAAGCTGGCACTGCGCGGCGAGATTAAATTGATCCGCCGCATGGCGACCAAATTCCGGCGCAAGCGGATGTTATTCTCCTTTAGAAAAGTAATCAATCGCCGGGTGCCGCGAAATGTGCAAAAGGGTGCGTGACACTTTACGCGGGTAATGAAAATAAGGTTTCTGAGCACCGGATGAAAATCTCCCGGCGCGCCGGGATTGATCTTATGCCGCGAACCAACCACCGGGTTATCACCACGGTGCTCTATGCTGCCGAACTCCGTTCTGTAGTGGTATGGTTCAATCGCGGATTATGGGCGATTGCCCGCGGAATCTGTCACGCACCCGGTGCGAAATCCCGATCCGCTCTTCCAGTCGCATCGAGGATTTTGGCTTCCATGCTTCAATTTGTGGATCGTTACAATGACCAGAGAACACTGACCACGGATCGAATTGGGTTACAGGTGACGGGTTACAGGTTACAGGGGCATTCACGGATCAATATGGCAACGATCAGCGATCAACGAACAACGAACAACGAACAACGACACAAATTGGGTTACAGGTGACGGGTTACAGGTTACAGGGGCATTCACGGATCAATATGGCAACGATCAACGAACAACGAACAACATGTCCGAATTCCTTGATCATTGCTTATTGAAACGGACTAATCAATGCTGAATGCAAAATACTAAAAGCTGAATGCGAAATGCCAGCCGCCCTATAGGCAAACCTTATTTGCTCTACTACTGGTCACCTGATCCAAAATCATCTGCGCTGCGACAGCCGCCGCCGCTTGCGCAAAGCGAGGATGCCCAGTCCAAGCAATCCGCCACCAACCAGTGGGAGTGTCGCGGGAGTAGGAAGTTCGCCACCGGCGGGCACCGGAGTTGGGGTTCCCAGTAAGTGGTCATAGGCGAAGCTATCGGGGCCAGTGCCGAAGTAGACGGTAATATTTCCCGCTACGGCAGTGCTGGCGGTTATCGAGCCTGAAGGGGCATCAAGAGTGAACGTTACCCCATCCGCGCCGTTTGTACCCGTGCCGAATAGCGAAGGATCGTGCGCCATAATGCTCCCGTTGGGCGAGGAAATCGTCTCGACTACCAAATCAGTAGGTGCGGCGGTTGGGTAGCCCTTTCCCGCGCTTAATCCGGGAATTATCTTAGGGTTACCAAGCGCAAATGTTCCGCCCGTTCCGGCGACCTGCCACGGGTTGTGTAACTCGCTGTTCGAGAGGAGTGTGTTTTCCGGTGTCGAATCGCCTTCGTAGCCAACCAAGGCGTCTGGGTCCACGGATAGAGATCCATTGAATCCCGAAAGCGCAAATGAAATTCCCGAAATAGCCTGGCCGATGCTGCTGACGGCACCTGATGTGTTCTGGATGTTTACCTGTATCTGGTTGTTGGTGGAATCGAACGTAAATGCAATCGTGGAAGCATCGGCTCCCGTGGCAGGGAAGAATCCAGAGAAGGTCTGAACACTCGCGTTCGACGCCCCCGCCCCTGCGAGCATTCCCGCGGCTGCGATTAGACCTGCGGATAGAATTATTTTTCTTACCATCTTGCACGCTCCCGATTTTGGGTTCCCGGATAAAAAAATTATCCGGCTTGCTCTGCCTCCTGCACTTCAACACAAAGTGATGGAGAACAGTTGTTTTCATATCCATGCAACCATGCGACTGATCTCGGCCGCAATGAATTGCATTACAACATCCATGTCGCTTGAACCCACTGGGAGGCTCTGCCTCTCGTTGAACTCTGAATTTTAAATCATCCGGGGGCGCTTAAAAACGTGCCTCTCTTCAGGCCCAACGGAATAAAGCATACACATTTGCGGGGCAGATGCAAGCGGTTTTTTATCAGTGTTATCAGTATTATCAGTATTAATCAGTATTATCAGTATTGGCCAGTATTGGTCAGTATTGATCAGTATTATCAGTATTGATCAGTATTGTCCGCGTTATCCGTACACTTATTTTGTTGGGGCGGTATTATTCGTAAATATGAATAATAATCGCGGTTGGTGCTTGGGCGATACGTTTGGCGGACGCCATGCGCTTTGAGCAAAACTATTCTGTTCGGGCTGTTGGACAGGCTCTTAGATATTATTCCACCACTGCCGGGCGAAGGGTTCCAGGGCATCAACAAAATTGGCCGGTACGTGGGTGGGTGTTACCTGCGAATCCTCGGGCAATACGGCCAGCATTGGCGTGTGCATGAGTTGGGGCAATTCATCAAGGCTGCTTTGAATGGAGATGTCACGTTCTATTGGCACCCGATTGGCCACTAAACCCGCGACCGCTATATTGCGTGCCCGGATGGATTCCACCGTCAGGGAAGTATGATTCAGCGTGCCCAGATAGGCCCCCGTAACTACGATGGTCGGCAACGCTAATATCTGCGCCAGGTCAGCAATGGTAAAAAGTCGGCGGTTTAAAGGTACCAGCCACCCGCCCGCCCCTTCTATCAACAGGAAATCGCAATGGTCCCGCCAATATTGAATCGCCAGCGCCAAACGATTCCAATCCGGTTCACGATCTTCAATTTGGGCGGCAACATGCGGTGAAACCGGAGCGGCAAAACGAATCGGGCTGATAACTTTCATTATGTGTTCATCGGTTGGATCCAAACCGGCCATCGTTGCGGCCAAAGCAGCGTCCGGAGATAACAGATCATCATCCTGAAGGTGTTCGCCATTACCCCGGTCCGGATGTTTGGGACAGCCCGACGCAATGGCCTTGCACACCCCCACCCGGATATTCAAACGCCGAAACGCTCCCGCCAGCGCTGCGGTAACGGTGGTTTTTCCAATATCGGTGTTGGTGCCGGTGATGAACAACCCCGGCTTTCCGACGGCGGAGAGTATTTTTTGGGGGTTGGGCGCACTATCTATTTCCTGAATCAAATTGGCTTTATCTGATTTCATGATTCTTGTAACTCCTGTTTCCAGGCAATTATATGCTTTACTTTTGCGACCGATTCTACCACAATTTCAGTCATGCGTTGAATACTTGACACTTTACTGGCCAAGGGCGGCATAAGCACGAGCGTGTCCGCCAATGGGCGCAACAGCAGGCCATGCTCGCGCATGGCAGTGCACAATTCACCACCAATGCGCCAATGATAATCAAAACGCGCACCGGGCTGGCGGGTGGGCACAATATCCACGGCTGCCACAAGGCCAAGCTGCCGGATATCACCAACATGCGGATGATCACGCAATGGTTCCAGCCCTTTGGCCATGACAGAAGAAAGCTGCCGGGCATGATCCAGCGTATGGGCCGATTGCATTAAGTCCAATGACGCCAGGGCCACAGCGCAGGCCAGAGGATGACCGGTAAACGTATGGCCATGAAAAAATGTTTTACCCTCCCGCGGATCGGCATAAAACGCGTCAAATATTTTTTCCGCAGCCAAGGTTGCCCCCAGAGGCATATATCCCGCCGTGAGGCCCTTGGAAAGGCAAAGCAAATCCGGTGTGACGCGTTCATGATCACAGGCGAACATTTTGCCCGTGCGGCCAAAACCGGTCATAACCTCATCGCAGATCAGCAGCACATTGTGCCTATCGGCAATATCCCGCAGACTCCGCAGCGTACGGGGCGGGTGCATCAACATTCCACCCGCCCCCTGCACCAGGGGCTCAAGGATTATCGCGGCATAGCGGTTTGGATGCCGGGCCAGAAGCAGTTCAATATCCTCCCGCCAATGCACATTTCCCCCATGTACGGCCGCCGGTTGCCCCGATGCAATCGCAGCATCAGGGCCGGCAAACGGGCTAAGCAACGGGGGTGCGACACGATCCACCGGGAAGCACAGCGGCTCATAGACCTGATGAAACGCCGGAATTCCGCCTATGGAAACGGCCCCCAGCGTATCACCATGATACGCATCACGCAGGGAAATAAATCGACTTTTTTCCCGCTGCCCCAGATTCACCCAATACTGGTATGCCAGCTTGCAGGCCACTTCCACAGCGGTGCTGCCATTGTCGGAATAAAACACGCGCGATAATCCCGCCGGCGCAATATCTACCAGCCGTTTAGCCAGCATAATGCTGGGCACGTTGCACAAACCCAGCAGTGTGGAGTGGGCAATTTTATCAAGCTGATCCCGCAGTGCCTGGTCCAATTCCGGAATATGGTGGCCATGCACATTGCACCATAGCGATGATACACCATCGATATATTGCCGGCCCTGCGTATCAAATAGAAATTCATCCTGCCCGCGTTCAATAATGGGTGGATCGGCTTTTTCCATCCAGGCTTTCATGGGTGTAAACGGGTGCCAGAGATATTGGCGGTCCCACTGAATAAGCGTTTGTGTATCCGGTTGTTTCATCCTATAGATTATAATAGCATGACGGAGTTCGTCATGGATAACATTGTACCGGCCCCCGCAGCGGATCATTGGCGCAGCGAGCAAAACCACAGCGCCGCCTGGGCTGACACACCAGAGTTCCGCCGCCGACGCCATGACATGGTACGCCAGCAGATTGTCGCCCGGGGCATTCGAAATCCGGCGTTGATTCGGGCTATGGCGCGGCTGCCGCGGCAGCTATTTACCCGCCCGGAAGACTGCCATTTGGCGTATGGCGATCAGGCATTGCCATCAGACTGGGGCCAAACGATCAGTCAACCGCTGATGGTGGCGGTCATGACTGCACAACTTCAGATACTGCCCGGGCAGCGCATTTTGGAAATTGGCACCGGAACCGGATATCAGACCGCGTTACTGGCGATGCTTTGTGCGCAGGTTTATACCGTGGAATATGTGCCGCAATTATCCGCGGCGGCGCAGGCGAGATTACAGCATCTTGGCTTTGGCAATATTTATTATTGCATTGGGGATGGCTCCATGGGTTGGGAAGCACACGGGCTATATGATCGAATTCTGGTAACAGCGGGCGCGGCAGCGGTTCCTGAACCGCTGATTAAACAACTGGCGGACGGGGGAAAACTGATTATTCCCATCGGGAATCAGTCCAGGCAAATACTGCAAAGCGTTGAACGCCACGGGCCGACCGTCAGCACAGAGAACATTCTGGATTGCCGGTTTGTGCCCCTGCTGGGCGAACATGGCTGGCACTAATTCCCGCGGAAGGTTCCAATAACCTGGCTGGTCAAGCTGACGGACCGGGCCGGTGAACGGAAGCGGCTATCGACTTTGCCGGCGGAAATGGCGGCCTGCAGTTCTTTAACACGGCTCTGCGCCGCTTCCATTTTCGGATAGCGCACTTCCCGGAAACCCGTGACCGATTCGGGTGCCGTGAGAATATCCAGCCAGAGGTTATACAGCCACGGTTCGTGGAGTTCGCAGGTATCCACCAGGCGCGTGTACCATTCACGGAAGGCCTTTTCACGGGCATGCCATGCGGGCATGAGCGTGCGCAACCACCGGCAATGGCGCAGCACGCGCATCTGCCAGTCATAACCTTTGTGATGGAATCGGACTTTAAAGCCGGCGATGTCAAATTCGGGACGGTTCAAATGGACATATTTAATCTTGTCGCCATTAGCGGGATTGACATTATACCTGCGGCGATCACGCCGATATTTTTCCGGACTTGTGTACATCATGGCGACATACACTTCATCTTTAATCATCATCACTTTGGCCAAATTCCAGATGACCGCGCGGGTAACGGCGAAATTTCGCGCCACATTGTCCTGCTGATATGTTTTGACCACGCGCGAGGCATAGCCGCGGGCGTATGGTAAAGCGCCCCATTGGATGGCATCAAACAAGCGGATGACATAATCGCGCCTGGAGCAATCTTCCAACTGCGGCATCTGCTGAAGAGATTCACGGCATATTCTGCGGTATTCATCCGCATTGCGCTTGCCCCAGATGGAGCTGACCATCAGAATATTGGCTTTGCGTTCAATGGCCTGTTCCACGGTTTCCACTTCACGCGGGGCCGCAACGCCAAAAAGGTCAGGACGCAAAACAATTTTCCGGCCAATGTTAAACGCACGATAATTGCGCTCAAATTCGCGCCGCACGGCATGTCGAATGGCCCAGGTAATGCTCTTATAAGAAACGGGAATAAATCCGAGCTGGTAGGCCACGCCGAGCATCATAATATTGGCGTAAAGTTTGGAATCCAGCAGACGTTCGCACAAATCACCGACATTAAAGCTGAAAAACTGCCCCGGTTTGCACTGGATCTTGATCATTTCAGCCATCTGTTCCGGGGAAAAATCTTCCCGTCCCAGCAAGGTTAAAATAGTGGGCGTTTTTCCGGTGTTAATGACCGCGTGGGTGTATTTTGGCGATGCGACACGCAGATTGTCTTTCGGTGAAATGGCCCGGGCCGCTTCCAGAGCGTCCACGCCAATAAGCAGATCGGCCTTGCCATAAGGGGTGATAGCCGAGCCTTGCACGCTCTGGCGGGAAAAAAGCAGTTGGCTAAATACGCCGCCGTTCCGGATTGCCAGGCCCTTTTTATCCACAAATGCAATCTGATAGCCTTCTTTATGGCCGGCACGAACCAGAATCTCACCGGCCACGCCAATGCCCATGCCACCGACACCGGCAAGATAACAGCGCCATTGCTCGCCCATTTTCATCATCGGAGGTTCAGGCATACCGGTGAGGTCCACCACTTCATCGGGCATACGCGGCGGGCGTTTGCGTGTGACAATGACCTGCTCAAAGCTCGGGCAGGCATCAATACGGGAACAGGCGCCATCGTTTACGCAGGTGGTAAAGTCGGTTTGAATTTTTGGGCCGTAATCAGTCTGTGAAACTTTCAGTGCCGGGCAGCCGGTCTTATTGGTGCACTCGAGGCAGTATTCACAGACTTCATCGGTAATATTCATGTACGCTTTTGAACGGATAAAGCCATGCTCTTTTTTTTCCTGCACTTCAGCGCGGTGCTTGCGGCGATTAAATGTAATGCCACATTCTTTATCGGCGATGATGATCTTCACGCCGTCCTGGAGAATCACCGCTTCCAAGAGTTCTTTATATTTATCCCGCTCGGCGGGGTTCACACGAAATACGCGGGCCTGCGGCTCATCACGTCCATCTTTTCCCTTCATTCGCAGTGTACCGGCGGCATCGGGAATTAAAGAACGGACAATGCGTTCAATATCATGGGCTAAAACGGTTGATCCGGTGATATCCTCGTGGAGAGTCGGATTGGGCTGATGGCCGGTCATGGCGGTGGTGCCATTTTCTAAAATAATGTAGGTAATGTCCTGGCCTTGATTAATGGAATTGGCGATGGACACCTGCCCGGAATGAAAGAACGTCCCATCACCCATAAACACAATTTGTTTGTTGGTGATAAAGGGATCTACCCCCCCGCCGGTGGCACCACCAAGGCCCATGCCGCTGTAATTGTGCATCAGGGGCTTATTAGGCTCAAACATCATCATGGTATAGCAGCCGGTATCACCGTGCGCCACAAGATCCATGGGGGGCTTTCCGTACCGTTGCTGCATGTATTGGGCATTGAGGAAATTGCCGCGAATTTCGAGCAAAGCGCTGGAAGAGTCGCGATGCGGACAACCGGGACAATACGCCGGGGTGCGAATGGCCACATCCACCTTGGAACTATTGGCCATGGCGATGGTTTCCAGTTCTTCGGTCAGCCGGCCATTGGAAAGCTCATGGGGAATATTGGGCGTATCGCGCAGAAAGCCGGTAAGCAGTTCGATGAGAATTGATGGATGCAAACCGCGCGTGGCGGGAATACCGGGACGGTTGTTGGGGAATGTTTTACCCCAAATGTGCGTGCCAACCGCCGGATGGTTCGGCTCAAGCTGTCGAAGCTGCGAGAGGTGATCTGTGACCTGTCGTTCAATAAAGCTGCGGCGTTCTTCCACGACGATAATGCGTTCACACATTTCGGCCAGTTGGTTTACCAGCGTTGTATCGACCGGATAACTGATCGCCAGTTTGAGCATGGGAAAATGTCCCAGCAGGCCCATTTCCTGCAGGGCATGAACCAGCAGCATGTGCGATGGTCCGGACGAGATAAATCCTACCGGCGCTTTTTGCGATCGGCCCCCGCGCCAGGTGCGTTCAATGGGATACAGAATTCGTGATAAACCCAGTTGTCTGCAACGCGATAACAGTGCGGCAAAACGGTCATTAAATGTCAGTTCCTGGCGCCAGCTTCGAGGTGGCAGAAGCACTGTTGTTTCGACCGGAATTTTTCCGGTTTCAATGGCGATGCGATCATTGGTGCTGATGGTGGGCCAGTGGTTGGGGCGACATTCCACCGTGCCGCCGCCATCCGCAATGGCCACAGTTACCATCATGCCGATGTATAATTTTGACGCAACAGAAAGATCAAAACCATGCGGTACCCAGTCTTTGAGCTCCTGCGAGGTTGCCGGTTCCAACACCGGCACACGCAGATGTTCAAAAAGAAAACGCGAATCGGCGGGAACCTGCGTAGAGTCACTCCACGGATCATCACCGGAAACCACCAGAGCTCCCCCACTGGGGTGCGGTATACCGGAAAGATTACCCAAAGCCAGCGCATCGGCCGCGACATGCAAGCCGACGGATTTAAATACCGCAATACCCTTCACACCGACCATTTGGGCGCCATTGAGCATGGCAACGCTGATGGCCTCATTGTTGGCCATTTTTGCGCAAACGCCTTTTTCCTTGAGCAGTGCGGCAATATCATGGCAGGAATCAAAAAAGCCGGCCAAAGGCGAGCCAGGATAACCCGTAAGCAGCGCAACGCCACCGGGTGTCTCCAGGCAGCCCTTTAAGAGCAATTCGGACCCGCCGAAGATTTCCGGTCCTGACTCAATCTGAAAACGTGGATCAATCTTCATCATGTAATCCGCTGAGAACCTCTATAAACCACGACCGACGAACCCAAGCCACCGGCTCCCGCCGCCCGTTCCCGCGAGGACCTTATTATACCCGTTTCCGGGTCAGATAACCAGAAAACGCCATCAGCCTTCCAACCTACAGCGCATGCGCGAAAACCGCCCACAGAATCAATACTCCGCAGCACGCTGACGCGCTTTTTCGCCCGCGCTGCGCAGAAACGCTATTAGAGTTTAAACGGATAAGTGATGCGCGTATTGCCAATACCTTTGGCAGGTTCTGCTCTTCAGGCTTGCGCCCGCGAACCCTTGCGGCGCAAAGGCAGCAACAGCAAGCTGCTGCCGCCGGCCAGCAATAGACTTAACATGCCGGGTTCCGGTACCGGGGTGGTGGAATCGGCATAGCTGAAATTGCTGATGGTCTGCTGATAGGCAGTTGCGGGAGTGCTGCCGGTTTTTCCTTCAAAGCCGAAATTGGTGCTGGCCCCCAGCGTTGTTGTAAGGTCGATATTCAAGGTAAAGACTTGATGTTGCCCGGTGGACGTGCTGATTATTTCCTGCAAAGTTGTCGTGGCTGGGTCGTAACTTAGAGCTACGCCCACAATCGAACCGGTATAGAGAAAATTGGTGGTAATGGTATAGACCCCTTGCGACAACCCTGAAGGCGTGCTGCCGCCGGTACCACCTGTGCCCCCGATAATGCTGCCGCCACCGCCACCACCGGCACTGCTAGTGCTGCTGGAAGAACCGTAATAACTGACATTGCTGGCATACGGGTTAATGGTAAATTCCAAGCCCGGCGTGGACGATGCCCCGCTGGTTAGAAAAAAGTTAGCCAGCGTGCCATTTAACGCCGCCGGCGGTGTGCTGGTGTTGGCAGAAATGCCTGCCCCACTGACCCCATAATCAAACGAAACTGAAAATGGGTTGGCGGTGGAGAACGAATCGTTTGATAAAAAAGTATTATCTTCCGCCGCGGAGAGGTTGGTTGTGGTGCTGGTGGTAATATTCATCGACTGGCCGCCCAGACCGGAATCACCAGTGCCATTAAGGGCAAATCCTCCCAGATCACTGGGCGGAATGGTTGTGGCCTGCGCGGCGATAGCCGAGCCAGCCAGTACCGAGGCAATTGCCGCACTGAATACCAATGCACGATTTTTCAAGTTCATCATTATTCCATTCCCCATAACACGGCGGCCCTGACGATGTTGTGTCAGGCCTGCCTTGTATTTTCTACCACGTTCCAAAAGTTCCAAACCGCTATTGGCACGCCGTTCCAATTGCCTACCAATAGCATTTGCGGCCAATATGGCCAAGGCATCTTTCCCAACGCCTCAACGCGCCGATTGTTGCAGCAACCCTGCGGCACCTATTTCATCTCCCCGTCACTTCCTGATTACGGGCCTGTATAGCTTATAAATGCTATCAGGGCTTGCGCCGCTTGGGCAACAGCAAGATTCCCAATCCTGCCAAGGCCATGAGGCTCATAACCGCCGGTTCCGGCACGGCCACCGTAATTGATCCCTGATGCGTAGGATTCACGGTAGCGGGGAATCCGAATTGCGGTACGGGATTAAAGGTGCGCACATAATAGGGCGCGTTTTCCGGTAAGGAATAATCAAACGGCCTCGCTCCGGATTGTCTGGCCCCGCCAAACAATTCCGAGACAAATTCCTGATTGCTATCCACCTGCACGAGTTGTCCGCCGGTGATAAAGTCCGGCACGGCCGATTTATTACCGCCTTCATTTACGACAAATGTCGCCAGTTTCTCATTAAGCACATTGGCTTCTTCCGGGGCAACATCCCCGCCGGTTTGTGATGAATACGCGGTATTGCCGGAGTTGGAAAAACTTCCATCACCGGCACCAATGGACCAAAATGACTTGGCAGTCAAACCGGAATTCATCAATGCGGTCGGGCCATTTTCGCTGAAAGTAACAACACTGATGGTGGACGCATGGCTGACTGAGGTTCCAGCGAGGGCCGCGAGAACCGCTGCGGAACATAAGCCAAGCAACGATAATTTTGAGTAGTGCATAAAAACTTCTCTCTTTCCAAAAACTCCAACTGCCAACCGGCGGACGCCTCAACAGGTCATCCAAAAATAAAATTCCGGCGAAGGTTTTTGGACAATGCGTTATTTTCGAACTTGCTCTCGCCCCCGTTCCGGCTTAGCATTGCAAAAATAACCGCACAGGCCTTGCATAACCTTCTCTAGTAATCAGGATAGAATCTTGATTAGCTAAGGTCAATAGAAATATTCGAAAATATTTAATTTTTCATGAAAAAAAGGCGTTATCGCACATTGAAAAGGTCCCATAACGCATGCAGGACACTTTTACAGTCTTTTTAATGCGATTTGGGTGCCAATATCATGATCATCCGGCGGCCCTCAAGTTTGGGGTCGCGTTCGGTTTTGCACACTTCGTCGAGATCAGCGCGAATCTTATCGAGAATTCCCCGACCAAGGTCCACATGGGCCATTTCACGACCACGGAACATAAGGTTGAATTGAACCTTGTGACCATCTTCCAGGAATTTGCGGGCCTTGTTCATGGTCGTGTCACGATCGTGGGCATCAATTTTAACGCTGCGAATACGCAATTCCTTGAGTTGCGTAACATGCGATCCAGCGTGCGACTTCTGTTCTTTTTTCCGCTGCTTATATTTCCACTTGCCGTAGTCCATCACCCGACAGACCGGCGGCTTATCCATGGGGGAAACCTCAACGAGATCCAATCCCGCCTCCCGCGCAAGGCGCAGAGCCTCAAGCAGCGGGATAATTCCCACTTGGTCGTCATTTTCGCTAATCAGGCGAACCGGAGAGATGCGAATCTGCTCGTTGCAACGCAAACCGTGATGGCTAATAGTCAATGCTCCTGAAAGCCCCTGCCGGCGGTCTTGAACCCACCAAGCATATAACAACTGTTATTTGTAACGTATTATTGCCCCGGAGTCAAAAGTATGGCGATTTTTTAATATTTTTTTCGGACGTGTTATAAACAAACCGGTGGCGGATACGTATAATGGTGGCAATGTAAATGGCCATAGCTACCTGCCGACACGGCGTCGGCGGTGCGGTTGTGTGAGCTAAGTAATTACAAAGGAAGGCTTTATGAGTCAGTTTTTTAATTCTCCCGGTTCCGGCTACAACGATTCGCTGGTGCCCGGTGTGCGTTCGGACGCGTTGGAACAGCGACATTTCATGAGCCGGGTGTTCGGTTGGATGACTGTTGGTCTGCTGATTACCGGAATTGTGGCGTTGCTGGTTTCTGAAAATACCAAGTTTGTTGCGAGCCTGGCAAACGGCGGCTATTGGATTGTTTTCATTGCTCAATTCGGCCTGGTAATCTGGTTCGGCGCTGGAATCAACCGCATGAGTGCGGGATTGGCCACCATTTTGTTTCTGGCATATAGTGCCATGACCGGATTGACGTTTTCAATTCTTTTCCTGATTTATACGCAAGCGTCGATTGCCTCAACATTTTTTATCACTGCGGGAACATTTGGCTCAATGGCCCTGTATGGTTACGTCACGAAACGTGATCTGACTGGGTTGGGCCATTATGCCGGCATGGCGCTCTGGGGCGTAATAATTGCCATGGTTGCCAACTGGTTTATGCACAGCACCGGTTTGCAGGCGATTATCAATGTGGTGGGCGTGCTGGTGTTTGTCGCACTGACTGCTTACGACGTTCAAAAGGCCAAGTTTATGTATCTCGCTGGGCCCGATGGTTCGCAGGCCAGTCAGAAAGCAGCCGTCAGCGCTGCATTTAATTTGTATCTCGATTTCATCAACATGTTTATATTCCTGCTGATGATGTTCGGAAACCAGCGCGATTAATTGCCCCACGGCCTGCGTGGCCGCAGCGGTTAAATAAAAACAAAGGGCCGGCAGATTTGCCGGCCCTTTGTTTTGCCCGCTGAAAACAGAAAACCGAAATCTTTATATTCCAGCTTGCTCGCCAGCGCATCAACGGGTAATCTCAAGGACATGCAGAAGTTTATGGCCGCTGACGACGTTGCGCAGACTGTAAGGCAGATTTCACAACAGATTTTGACCGCCGGTGAACTCATGGCGGGTGGCACTCTGGCATTGGTGGGCATACGCCGGCGCGGCGAAATACTGGCCCAGCGTATTGCGGCGGCGATTTATACCGAAACAAACCGGACGCTGGAAGTGGGAGCGTTGGATATTACCATGTATCGCGATGATGTCGTGGGCAACCGTTCAATTATTATTCCGATGGGAACGGAGATGAATTTTCGAATCGATGATCGCCCGGTTCTCCTGCTCGATGATGTACTGCATACGGGCCGCAGTGTGCGGGCCGCTCTGGATGCTCTGGTGGATTTTGGCCGCCCCCGCTTTATCCGCCTGGCGGTACTGGTGGATCGTGGGGGGAGAGAATTTCCGATTTCCGCGGATTTTGTCGGACGACGCCTGGAAGTTCCCGATAAATCCCGGGTGCGTGTGAGCTTAAAGCCTATTGATTCTGATGATGCCGTTTTTGTGGAATCTACAACGCCGGCCACCGGAGGAGACAGCCGATGACGCAAACAACCACTTGGACTCGCCCGCATCTTCTGACATTGGAAGAGCTTTCGCGCGAAGAGATTTTTGCCGTTCTCGATACCGCGCAGGCGCTGAAAGAAGTCTCCACACGCAGCATCAAGAAAGTTCCGGCCTTGCGCGGAAAAGTGGTGGTGAATCTGTTTTTTGAGGACTCCACGCGCACCAGAACCAGCTTCCGCCTCGCAGCGCAGCGCATGAGCGCGGACGTGGTTGATTTTTCGGTTTCCACTAGCTCTGTGAGCAAAGGTGAAACGCTGGTGGATACCGCCCGCAGCATTGTGGCCATGGGCGTTGATGCCATCATCATCCGGCATCGCAGCAGCGGCGCTCCGGAAGTGCTGAGCCGACTGGTGCAATGCAGCGTGATTAACGCGGGCGATGGCAGCCACGAGCATCCTACACAGGGGTTACTTGATTTATTTACCATGCGGGAGGCGTGCGAACGGCGCGGAAAGAAAATCAGTGACCTGCACGTGGCGATTGTGGGTGATATTGCCAATTCGCGCGTAGCGCGCAGCAATTTATGGGCATTATCTAAGCTCGGAGCAAAAGTCACGCTGGTTGGCCCCACCACGCTCTGCCCTTCGGCCTTTACGGAGTTTGGCGCGCACGTCACGCATGATCTGGACTCAATACTTGGTGAAGTGGATGTCATTAATATGTTGCGCGTGCAGTTTGAGCGGCTCACCAGCGCGGCATTTCCCAGCGTGCGGGAATACAGCCGATATTTTGGACTCAATGAAGAGCGATTAAAGCGCTGTAGAAAAGATGTGCTGGTATTGCATCCCGGCCCCATGAACCGCGGACTGGAAATTACCAGTGCCGTAGCGGATGGTGAGAAATCAGCGATTCTGCGGCAAGTCAGCAACGGATTAGCCGTGCGGATGGCCGTGCTGTATTTGTGCATTGGGGCCGGCAGTTTTCAGAATAATGCTTCATGAAAGGAACCGATTAAACATGGGTAATCAAAGCATTACGGCGGTTAAGGGCTTTCTCGCCGGAGCCATGCACTGCGGCATCAAACAATCCGGCAAGCCTGATTTGGCCATGCTGGTGAGCCGTGTTCCGGCAACGGCGGCGGCGGTATTCACTACCAACAAAGTGGTAGGCGCGCCGGTGGTTGTGGGAAGAGAACATATTCGACGCGGCATTGTCAGCGCCTGCATCATTAACAGCGGTTGCGCCAATGTGTGCACCGGCAAGCGTGGCCTGCTTGACGCGCGGGAAATGTGCGAACACAGCGCCGAGGTTCTTAACGGACGTGGTTTTGCCATGGAAACCAGAGAAGTACTCCCCTTCAGCACCGGTGTGATCGGCCATTTTCTGCCGATGGATAAAATTCGCACTGGAATCAGCGCTCTGGCATCCAACATTGGTGAGAGCGCAGAGCACGGTGAAGCGTTTGCCAATGGCATTCTCACCACGGATCTGAAAACAAAAACCGCCTTTACACAATTCAATCTCGCCAAGCGCACGATCACCGTGGCTGGATGCTGCAAGGGTTCCGGCATGATCGCCCCGAATATGGCCACCATGCTGGCGTATGTCGCCACAGATGCGGCAATCAGCCCGTCAAGTTTACGTACCGCTGTTTGGGATACGACGGACAGCACGTTTAATTGCGTGACCGTGGATCAACACACCAGCACCAGCGATACATTTGCCGTATTGGCCAATGGCCTGGCGGAAAACCCACGCATTGAGCTGGGCACGACAGCCTGGCGGACTTTTTCACGGGCTTTGGAACTCGTGTGCGACTCACTGGCCCGGCAAATTGCTGCCGATGGCGAAGGGGCTACCAAGCTGGTTATTGTGCAAGTTACCGGTGCCGCCACAGACGCCGACGCCCGGCGGGCCGCTATGGCCATCGCCAACAGCCCGCTGGTGAAAACCGCCATTCACGGCGGCGATCCAAATTGGGGACGCTTTGTCAGTGCCGCCGGATACAGCGGTGCCAAAATGAATCCGGATAAATCGCAATGCCAGGTGGGAAAAATAACGGTGTTTCGCAATGGCCGCCCGACGGAAGTTTTATTGGCAGATGTTCAAGCGGCCATGCAGCAAACTGAAGTTTATATCACGCTGAACCTCGGTGTGGGCGGCAAAGGCACCTGCCGGGTGTATACGTGCGATTTATCGCGCGAATATATCACGATCAATGCCGACTACCACACATAAATTACCTGCCCGTCCAACGCAGGCGGTAAATGCAGCCATTGGAATCGGAACTGAAAATCACCGAACCGTCGGTGTCTTCCAGACAGTTCACGGGCCGGGCCAGCACTTTTTTACCATGATCGCCAAGCGTTGAAACCATGATTTCCGATCCATAAGGCTTACCGGTCCATGGATCAAATTTGATTAATTGCAGGCGATATCCCGTCAGTTTTACGCTATCCCAGGAACCGTGGCAGCATACCAGCGCATCGCCCATGCGCGCGGAGTGAAATTTATTATCGGTAAAGAATAGAAAGCTGATGGTGCTCCAGTGGGCACCGAGATTATACGACGGAACCACCGTTTCCGCGGCCAGTTTAATAATATTGGGATGTCCGGTTTTTTCGTACATTTTTACATATTCATACCGCGGAATATCATTGCCGACAATAAACGGATGACCATAAAACTTACCACGGATGTAATGATTGAATTCCTCCGGTGGATTGTGATCAGTAATGGCCTGATGCAGCCATTTTTCACCCAAAGGATGGCCAAACTGATCACTGCCCTCATCACAGCCCCACAACTCGTGCGTACCGGGGCGGAACAACAGCTTTTCGGTGTTGCGGATACCAGTGCACCAGAGCGTTTTACCTGAGCCATCATGGTTATAACGCCAGATTTTTTCCCGGTCGGTTTTCATAATGTCTGCAGCATGATGCCAGGGATCAATATTGCTCTGATCACCCACGCTGGTGTAAAAATGCTTTTTTGTGACCAGAAGGCTGCGGAACCAGTGCGCTCCACCGTGCGGCAAACCGCTTAGAATCGTGGTTACTTTCCCGGCTTTGCTCTGCGTGCCATTGTCCGGCGTTTTGTATACGCCGGCGCTGGTGGCAAACCAGAGCCATCCATGACGATATACCATTGCCTGAACCAGACGGTATCCGGTTAAAAAAGTGTGCCTTTGGGTATATTGTCCCTTGCTGTTTTCATTGCTTAAAATCAGAATTTTTCCCGGCCCTGGTTCGCTTACAAAAAGCCGACCATGGTCGTCATATTGCAGGAATCGGCAGTTGGCAATACCGCGTGCCACGAGTGTTACACGATATCCGGGACGGACGGTAAATGGTGGCACACCCGGGCCAACGGTGCCATTGTCGGCTGCTGCCACCGGTGCGGCCAATGCCAAAATGGAAAAAAAACAAAACCGCGCCATGGCCTGAATAATTTTGAACATCGTGCAGTCTCCAGTATAGAACGCGGTCAATATCTTGCACCAAGTGCTGCCGCGCGTCAAATGAATGTTATTTTCCTGGCCGCAACGGCGCACATGCGCAACAGCATCAAACCGTGGCGGAAGCGGGAAATATTGGTTTGTCCATACGTGCGTTGCTTGTAATGCACAGGGATGTCCATAATTTTGAGATTCAACCGGGCGGCACCAAATAGCAGGTCAAAATCACCGAATGGGTCAAAGTCTCCAAAGTACCCGCGATTGGCGGCGATACGAAGATAATCCGAACGCCGTAATACTTTGGTTCCGCATAGTGTATCGCGGAGACGTTGGCCCAAGAGAAACGTAAAGATGATTCCAAATGACTTATTGGCAATCATGTTCAAAAACTGCATGGCCTGATCTTCCATGGGATAAATCAGGCGGGATCCATTGGCGAATTCACAATGATTTTGATGAATGGCATCAACAAACCGGGGCAACTCTTCGGGAGGCACGGATAAATCACCGTCGAGAATCATCAGAATATCACCCGTGGCGGCGGCGAAGCCCATCCGCACAGCGTCGCCTTTGCCGCGTCCGGTCTGCTTCATGGCCGAGAGCTTCATCGGACCGCTATAAGCGCCAACCGCGCGCTGTACCGCCGCCCAGGTGTCATCGGTGCTGTTGCCTTCAACAAAAATAAGTTCCTGCATACTGGCCATCATGGGAATCCGCCGAATCAGCGCATCGATATTTCCCGATTCATTTCGTACAGGCACAACCACGCTTACCGAAGCGGGCCGGCTGGGGGGCGGTATAACGCTCATGGGGCGGGCAATAGTCAGCAGCGACAAGCCAAGGTGCCGTATCCCCGGCAATGGGGCCACCCACCGATTCAAAACATTACTCAACACCGGAATTCCAAGCGGAGCAATAATCGCCGGTGTTTGCCGCACCACGTGCATTCCGCCCTGTACCAGAAGATTTTCCAGTTCGTCGCGTGGCAACCAGCTTTCATCGGGCGTAGCGAATTTGCGCCCCAGTATCTCAGCCGCTCGCAGCATGGGGGTCCACAGGCGACTGCAGGTGCAGAAAATAATGCGTGTGCGATCATGACACACCTGCCTTATGGCGCTTAACACCGTGTGCAGGTCATATATTTCCTGCAACACACCGTTGCAAATGACATAATCAAACTGTGGCAGGTTCAGGGCGGCGATATCTTCAATGGCGGTCTCATAAAAGATTAAATGCGGATGGCTCCGCCGGGCTTCCTCCACCATGACCGAATCAATATCCAACCCCACGCCCATGGCCGGTGCAAGCGATGAGAGTAAATCCCCGTTGCCACAGCCGATTTCCAGCACGCTGCATCCCGGTAAGACATGGTGGGCGATAAGCTCATGCACGGTGTCGTGAAAATATTGATTGCGTTTATGACTTACCGCCAACTGCGGATGATATTTCTGCCGATATTCGCGCAAGGCCAGCCGATGCCGCAGTTCCGGCGGCATCGGATCCGCTGCGCAGGAAGGGTTAGAAACGGAACTGTCATCAGACACACTTCACCCGCCGTGCCAGTTGTAGAGCATTTTTGCGCCGGTATGGCCTGCTGCCGGTTTAGGCTTGCGGAATTGCCTGATCACCACCGGTTGGTTCAGCGACTTGAGCCGACGGTTGCTGCGCAGCCATGGAAGCCCGCAGTTCATCCTGCTCGCGCTTCCATTGTGCTTCATCAATCTCAAGAGTCTTGCACTGTTCCACCACGCGATCAAGAACCTTACGTTGCAGTAAGTCAGCACGTACTGAATCCAACTGCCCGGCCTTGCTCATGCGGCTTAACAGCAGTTCCGGACGCATGCCATTCATATCCGCAATCATCGCCACTTCGGCGTTAATTTCTTCAATCTGCACATCCACACCGAATTTTTCAGCCAGACGCATCACAATGGCATCAAGCTTGGCACGCGGCTCAGAGGCCGCACGCATCCGATCCACCATATCTGCGGTAAGTTCCGGCTTGTGACCGGCCTGTGCGGCCTGCTGCATGACGCTCTGCGCCAATTGCGCTGTAGCGCGGGTAACCAGCGAAGGTGGAACGTCAATTTGCACCACTTCACGAAGTTTTTCGGCGGCCTGCTCCCGCAGCAATCGGGCACCTTCACTCTGTAAGCGATCTTCAATGGCCCGACGCAGCGAATCGTTAAGATCTTCCAGGCCGTCAAACCCATTGGCCTTGGCGAGGTCTTCCGTGAGTTCCGGCTTTACGCGCCGCATGATTTTGGTAATGTGAAAGCCCACTGTCGCCTTCTGGCCCCGGAGGTCCTCGCGTTTGAACGTATCGGGTAAAGTGACTTCAATGCGTACGGTATCTCCAACTTTAGCGCCGCGCAAGTGGCCGTCAAAACCTTTGATTTCAATGCCTTCAACGTTGAATTCCGGCGAAAAGTGAACGTGCTGGTGCGGGAGATTTTCAACAGCCGCGCCGGATTGATCAACAACACTGATATCCGTACTGATATGGTCGTCGGCATCGCCGATCTCAGGCACTTCCAGCATTTCCGCAAGGTTACCGCGTAAATGATCCTTGGCGAGATTCATACGTTCTTCTGTGACCGCCAGCGCGGGCTTTTTCAATTCAACCGCGGAAAGATCAGGCAGTGAAAATTCCGGCAGCACTTCAAATTCAACCGAGAATTTCATGGAGCCGATTTCCGGCACCTCCGGCACTTCCGGAACAAATTTTGGTTCGCTCAAAGGCTGAAGGCTATTTTGCTCAATCGCTTCGGATAAGGATTCCGAAACAATTTGCGAACGAACATCATTGGCAATATCCGCCTTAAAACGCTTTTCCAGCAACCGCCGTGGAACGCGTCCTTTACGAAATCCTGGAAGCGCTGCATCTTTCACCAGCGTTTTAAGCACGGTGTCATATTTACTTTTGATCCGTGATTCGGGGATGCTGACATTCACTTTGCGAGTCACACTGCTGGGTTCTTCCACTAGAATTTCCAGAGGTTCGGCTTCGGTAATCATACTGGTGCTGCTTTGGATTGCGTCTTCCATGGTATTCTCCGCGTAAAATGTCATCAGGCCCGGATTTCAGTACAAACGTCTGAATAACCGTCTGACGAGTCAACAACTCTATTCAATCTGTTCGCGAGATCGTTTGATGCTCAGAGCAAGATTCAGAAGATGGAAGGGAAGTCATGGCCACTACAGCCATCCGTTATTTTCAGAAGTCTCACAATCACGGATCCATTGCAACAGTACCTTCCGCTGTTTGGCGAAAGACCGCATGGATCATTCAATTCAACATGCTGCGAATGGACCGTGGTATTAAAACCCTGAAAACCCCTTATTTTCCATCGCGACCAACGCCTGGCAACTATGCACACCGGTACCTCGCGAGGCAACAGATACCCATCGGCCTACACCGACGGTTGCTAGAACTATATGCGACTTTGCGATCTGCTGCAACCATTACAAGACAATTGCTTTTGCAAATCAGGCCGATAAAAAAAGTAGGCGAGCGCCATAGGGAGGCTCGCCTACCGGAGGGGAGAGAAGGCAAAGTAAAACTCAAATTAGCGCGAAGAAACTTAACAGGACTGGTCTCTCTCGCACTACAGATTGAGACTATAAACCCGATTTGGCTGAGTTGCAAGATTTTTTGGCATTTTTTTGAAGGCACGAGCAATAGGCTCTCAGTGTTCGCCAATTGCCGCAACGTCCGCTCGCGGATAGGCTGAAGCTAATTGAATTGCCGCTTTTGCGGTGATGGTATCATATCCATTACCGCACTGGCGTAATGTGACTGGAAGAGTCAGCGGGTATATCCGGGGTATTGATACAGGAGATGGCACATTTGATTATCACCATTGACGGGCCGGCAGGATCGGGAAAATCCGCAACTGCGGAGCAACTGGCCCAACGCTTGCATGTTCCGCATCTAGATACCGGTGCCATGTACCGGGCGGTGGCACTCAAAGCGTTGCAAGATGGAATTTCTGCGGAAAATCCGGATCAGCAACGCATTGGCCAACTGGCCATGGCCATGGATCTGAATTTTGACTGGAATACGCATCCGGCTAAAGTTCTATTGGATAAATGCGATGTTTCCAGCGACATTCGCAAGCCAGAAGTTACCGCAATTGTGTATATAGCTGCTGATAATAAGGTCGTGCGTTCCGAGCTGGTGCGCCAGCAACGGCAGATTGCCGCCCGGGCCGGTTCGCTGGTGACCGAAGGCCGCGATCAGGGAACGCTGGTATTTCCCGATGCGGATTTCAAATTTTATCTCGATGCGGATATAAAAGAGCGGGCGCGCAGGCGCTTAGTGGAACTCAATCGCAAAGGAATCGCCACGGATCCTCAGGCTTTGTTGGCCGACATGCAAGTCCGGGATCAACGGGATAAAAGCCGAGGCGTCGGTGCGCTGTTATTGGCCCAAGATGCCATCGTATTAGATACCACCGCCATGACGCTGCCGCAGGTTGTTGACGCGATGGTAAAAATCATAGGAAGCAAAAGCAATGGATAATACTCCCCCGCCAGTTCCACTGCCCATACCGGACGCCTCTCCGGCAACGCTCCAGCCGCAAGGTTCTGCGGCTTCCCCACAGCCACCCGTTGGCCAAAAGCGTGTGGAATATGTCTATCGGGGCGAGGGCAGCGGCTGGTTGCAAGTTTTTTTATGGACACTTGGCAAAGTCTTTTTACAATTTTTCAGCGTGCTGTGCTTTCATGTGCGGGTGGCCGGACGGGAAAATGTACCGGCTAAAGGAGCGGCCCTGCTGGTGACCAATCATCAAAGCATGTTGGATCCGTGGATGATCGGCATTGCACTTCACAGACAGATTCATTTCATGGCGCGCGAAAGCCTCTTTAAAGGCGGTCTCGGACAATATATTTTTGAAACCACCAACGCGTTCCCCGTGCGGCGCGGTCGGGCGGATTCCACGGCCGTGCGCGAAGCAATCCGAAGACTTCAATGCGGCTATCTGCTGAATTTATTTCCTGAAGCCACACGTACCTCTGATGGCACCATCGGACCCATTGCCGCCGGCGTGGCGATTATTGTGCATCGGGCCAAGGTGCCGGTAATTCCGGTGGTTATCGACGGTGCCTTTGAAGCATGGCCCCGCGATCGCAAATTTTTCCGCTATTCGGGAATTCGCGTGCGCTATGGCAAGGCAATTGCATACGACGAACTTACGAATTTATCCGCTGATGAAATTTCTGTGCGCATCCGACGGGAAATGATTGACCTTCAGAAAAAGCTTAAATCAGTTCACGCCGTCGCGTCCGAAGCAAGATTTCAAGCCGATCTGCAAGCCGGAAAAAAAAGGCTCATCGTGTCCAATGAGTTATCGGCATAAGGCCGCTGGCTTGCAGCTAATGCAATCCGCGAGCCTTACAACAGGCCAAGTTGCAACAGGGCGGCATCGGACATGCGGTCCTTACTCCATGCGGGCTCCCAGACCAGATTAACTTTCGCCGTTTTTACATCTTCCACGCTTTCGACCGCATGCTGAACGGCTGGCGGCATGGAGCCGGCAACGGGGCATCCGGGGGCAGTCAGCGTCATGTCTACTGTCACTTCTTTCTCCGCGGATATGTCAATACGATAAATCAAACCAAGATCGTAAATATTAACGGGAATTTCCGGATCAAAAATAGTCCGTAATTTTTCCACAATGGATGCTTCCAAGGCCTTGTTCTGCAACGCATCGGTAATGGTAGTGCCGGTAATCGCTTCGGCAGAGCCGGCGGAGGGCGCGGCAGCAGCCGTGCTGGCCGCTGGTCCGCTGGAATTAACAGGCAACTTTACCGCATGTGGATTTTTGAATACAAACCCGCGGCCAGAGGGCGCATCACGAAAATCAATTTCCGTGCCGTCCAAGCTTGGAAAGCTCATCGGGTCGGCAACAATGGTGATCTCCAGAGACTGACCCACCACATCATCTTCATGCCGAACTTCGGTCAAATCCAGCAGATAATTAAATCCTTGCGCATTACGGCCTTTAATACCCACGCGCAGAACAGCCTTTTCTCCCATCCCCTGATCTTTGAGAATCTTTTTGATTTCCGCTGCGGCTATTTCAGTTAACGTAATGGGCATGGGATATCCTTTGTTAAGAATGCAGGAGTCAGGAGTTAGAATGATGCGACAACCAGGGGCCGGTCCATTCATGAGCTATTTTGTTATTTCCGCATCGCAAAGCCATGGGCATCCAATCTTCTTTTAGCTTCTAACTTCTCACTTCTAACGCCTCAGCTCACTCCGTCGAAACGCTGCGGTGCTCATTTTTAATGGCGGCCTGCAGTGTATGCCACGGCAGCGTGGCACATTTAACACGTACCGGAAATTCCCGCACACCGGAAAATACCGCCAACTTATCCAGCGACTCAATATCCGGCTCATGATCCATGGGGCTGGTAAGCATGGCATGAAACCGTTCAAACAACGGCTGTGCTTCCGTGAGTGTTTTACCCTTGAGGACCTCGGTCATCATGGAAGCGGAGGCCGTGGAAATCGCACAGCCATTCCCGATAAAGCTGATGTCTTCAATAACACCATCATGGATTTTCAGAAACAATTTAATTTTATCCCCACAAAGCGGATTATGGCCGTCGGCGGCGGCGGTGGCATCCGGCATTTCATGCTTGTTCCGCGGTTTGCGGGTGTGATCCAGAATGGTCTGTTGATATAAGTCGCGCAGATCGGACATTCAGCTAAAAACCTCTTTGACTTTTTCAATGGCTGCGGCAAGCCGGTCAATATCCTCATGGGAATTATAAAACGCCAATGACGCCCGCGCCGTGGCGGGAATATTATAGCGATCCATCAGCGGTTGGCAGCAATGATGACCGGTGCGAATGGCCACGCCCTCACCATCGACGATTGTACCAATGTCATGGGGATGAATATTTTCCATCACGAAAGAGATAACCGCGGCCTTTTCCGGAGCGGTTCCGATGATGCGCAGACCGGATATCTTTTCCAGCTTTTCCGTGGCGTAAATCAGCAGTTCGTGTTCATATCGGGCAATCGTGTCCATGCCGATACCGGTAAGATAGTCAATCGCCACGCCCAAGCCGATGGCTCCGGCAATGTGCGGCGTGCCGGCTTCAAATTTATGCGGCACTTCATTCCATGTTGAGCCGGAAAAAGACACGGTGCTGATCATATCACCGCCACCCTGATACGGCGGCATTTTTTCCAGCAGATCATGTTTGGCCCACAAAGCGCCAATGCCGGTTGGCGCACAGATTTTATGACCGGAAAACACAAAAAAATCACAATCGATTTTCCGCACATCAATTGTCAAATGCGGAATCGACTGGGCACCGTCAATGAGCACCGGAATGCCCCGGGCGTGCGCGGCGGCAACAATGCGTTCAACGGGATTAATCGTGCCCAGAGCATTGGAAACGTGTGTAAGCGCTACCAAACGTGTGCGGTCAGACAGCAGGCTGTGATAATGCTCCAGCGACAATTCGCCGGTGTCGGTAATGGGGATTACCTTAAGGATCGCACCCGTCCGCTGGGCCAATAATTGCCAGGGAACAATGTTGGAGTGATGTTCCATTTCCGAAAGGATAATTTCATCACCGCAATGGATATTCTCCATGCCCCAAGTTGCGGCCACCAGATTCACAGCTTCCGTGGCACCGCGCACAAATACGATCTCTTTGGCGGAAGGCGCATTGATAAATCGGGCGATCTTTTCCCGGGCACCTTCATACGCGGCGGTGGCATCAGCGCTTAATTTATAGACGCCACGATGGATATTGGCGTTGTAATTGGTGTAATAACGGGCGGTCGCGGCAATTACCGCCTGCGGCTTCTGGCTCGTGGCGGCATTGTCCAGATACGCCAGCGGCTTTCCATGCGATTGCGTTTGCAACAATGGAAAATCAGTGCGAATGGCCGCAATATCAAACGCTCCGGGTTTGACGGCCTTTCGGCTGGCAGGTTTTTCGGCGGTGGTGGTCATGATTTCGCCTGATCCAGATGCAACCGATGCAACTCGGCGGCAACAAACTGTTCCAGATATTCTCTTATTCCGGTATGCCATATCCGTAACAGCACATCGCGGGCAAAGGCGTAGGTCAGCAACGCCCCGGCATCCGCGGCGGCAACGCCGCGCGACCGCAGATAAAACAATTGTTCATCATCCAGAGGCCCCGTGGTGGAACCATGCGTACATTTCACGTCATCGGCGTAAATTTCAAGTTGCGGCTGAGAATTCATCACCGCATCATCAGAAAGCAGAATGGTTTTGCTGGTCTGCTTGGAGTCGGTTTTCTGCGCATCTGGCCGGACCAGAATCTTGCCCCGGAATACCGCACTGGCGTGGCCACCCAGCAGATTTTTATACAATTCATGACTGGGGCAGTTCTCCCGCGCATGATCCAACATCGTGTGATTGTCAATATGCTGATTACCGCTGGCCAGTGTCAGACCGTTAAGCGTGGCCTGGGCAAAGGGTTCCGCCAGATGCACTGTCATATTGTTGCGGACAATCTGTCCGCCGGTATTGACTACCAGAGATTGCACTGCGGCATGTTCATGCACATGAATTGCCTCATTGGCAATATGAAATGCGGCATCGCTTTCCCGCTGCAACTTGATTAATTCAACTTTAGCCCCCTTGCCGACCACCATTTCCAGCGCTGCATTGCAAAGCGTGGGTTGCGAAGAAAAGCTGGCATAACTTTGGACAATGGTGATGTGATTGTTGGAGCCAATAATAAACAAGTTTCGTGGATGCACCACCACCGGCTGGTTGTGGCCAGTGGTTATCCACAGCAGATGCACCATGCCCATTTCACCGCGATCCGGAGGAAGATAGATGAATGCTCCATCTTCAAATCCAGCAAGATTCATGGCCGAAAAGCCGTTGGCTTGCGCCGGCATTTCCCGGCCCAAAAAGCGCTCAACCCGATCGCTATGCTTTTCCATGGCCTGCCGGAGCGTCAGAACTTCAACAGCTCCGCCTTGGCTGGATAATTCCGAAGAGAATGTCCCATTCACAAAGACCATCTGCTGGGCACCGAGTTTTTTCAGACATAGGCCGCCGAGTTGCTCCGAGTTCAATGCGGTGCCATCACCGGGTGCATTAAAATTAATTTTGGCAATTTGCGCGGTGTTGGTCAGCCGCCAATCTTCATGCGTTACCGGCGGCAATCCTATAATATTAAAAGTTTCCGCCGCTTCCGAACGCCGTTGATGCAGCCACGGCGCACCATAATTCGAGCCTATGAGGGAATGGGCTTTCGGCTTATCTGGACTGGTAGTTGTTGCAATCATAATTACTCCGGGGATTACTAATTCCGTGATTATCAGGCGGCGGCACCGGCATTTTCCAGCCACGCGTAGCCGCGCTTCTCCAATTCCAGCGCCAGGTGTTTGTCGCCGGATTTAACGATCTTGCCATCACACAACACGTGCACAAAATCCGGCACAATATAATCCAGCAGCCGCTGATAGTGCGTAACGACCAAGATCGCCCGCTTTGGCCCGCGCAGAGCATTGACGCCATTGGCGACAATTTTCAAAGCGTCAATATCCAGGCCGGAATCGGTTTCATCCAGAATGGCGAATTTCGGATTCAAAACCGCCATCTGAAAAATTTCATTGCGCTTTTTTTCCCCGCCTGAGAACCCCTCATTTACGGAGCGATTCAAAAATGATTTGTCCATTTCCAGCAGGGCCATTTTCTCTTTTACCATTTTGAGAAAATCCATCGCATCAAGTTCCGGCTCTCCGTGATGCTTGCGAATCGCATTGACCGCCGCCTTAAGAAAATAGCTGGTGGTAACGCCTGGAATTTCCACCGGGTACTGGAATGCCATGAACAGGCCTTCACAAGCCCGCTCTTCGGGTGATAATTCCAGCAGATCTTTGCCGTCAAACATAACGCTGCCGCCGGTAACCGTATAGGTTTCCCGGCCCGCCAGCACGGATGACAACGTGCTTTTCCCGGAGCCATTAGGCCCCATGATGGCGTGGACTTCACCGGGGTTGATCGTTAAATCAATACCCTTGAGTATCTGCTTGCCGCCCACGGCAGCCTGTAAATTGTTTATTTCAACCAATGCCATAAAATGTGCTTCCTTTCCAAATGCAATCAGGAGTTTTACTTTCGGGCCAAGGTACTATCCGGGGAACATCGCCTTGGCCTATCCGACACTGCCTTCAAGGCTTACGCCCAGTAATTTTTGCGCTTCAACCGCAAATTCCATCGGCAGTTCCCGGAACACTTCCTTGCAGAATCCATTGATGATCATATTCACCGCATCCTCCAGGGATATGCCGCGCTGCTTACAGTAAAACAGTTGATCCTCACCGATTTTCGAAGTAGATGCTTCATGTTCCGCTTTGGAACTGGTGTTGCGTACTTCAATATACGGGAAGGTGTGGGCACCGCATTTATCCCCCAGCAGCAGGGAATCGCACTGCGTGTAGTTGCGCGCGTTGGTGGCGTTTTTCATAATTTTTATCAGGCCGCGATATGTATTCTGCCCTTTGCCAGCGGAAATTCCCTTGGAAACCACCGTGCTGCGGGTATTTTTGCCGATGTGAATCATCTTCGTGCCGGTGTCGGCCTGCTGTCGGTGATTGGTCAGCGCAACGGAATAGAATTCACCGATGGAATTATCGCCCTGGAGAATTACACTGGGATATTTCCAGGTGATCGCCGAGCCGGTTTCCACCTGCGTCCAGGAAATACGGGCGTTTTCCATACATTTGCCGCGTTTGGTGACAAAATTATAAATCCCGCCTTTGCCTTCTTTATCCCCCGGGTACCAGTTTTGTACTGTGGAATATTTAATCTGCGCACCTTTGAGCGCAACGAGTTCCACCACCGCCGCGTGGAGCTGATTTTCGTCGCGCATCGGGGCGGTACAGCCTTCGAGATAACTGACATACGCCCCTTCATCGGCGATGATCAAGGTACGTTCAAACTGCCCCGTATTTTTGGCATTGATCCGAAAATAGGTGGATAATTCCATGGGGCAACGCACGCCCTTGGGCACGTAACAAAACGATCCGTCGCTGAACACCGCGGAATTCAGCGTGGCATAAAAATTATCTGAATATGGCACGACAGATCCGAGATATTTGCGGATCAACTCCGGGTGTTCCTGCACAGCTTCGGAAAACGAACAGAAAATCACGCCCATTTCCGCGAGCTTGGCTTTGAACGTCGTGGCAACGGATACCGAATCAAAAACCGCATCGACCGCTACGCCGGCAAATATTTTCTGCTCTTCCAGCGGCACGCCGAGCTTTTCATAGGTGCGCAACAGTTCGGGATCGACCTCATCGAGACTTTTGAGTTGTTTTTTGGCCTTGGGGGCCGAATAATAAATAACTTCCTGAAAATCAATTTCCGGATATTTTACGTTAGGCCACTTGGGTTCGGTCATGGTCAGCCAATGGCGATAGGCCTTAAGCCGCCAATCTGTCATAAATTCGGGTTCATTTTTGCGTTTGGAAATTGCCCGGACGATGTCTTCATTAAGGCCCTTGGGCAGCGCATCAGCTTCAATATCAGTGACGAAACCCCATTTATATTCCTGATTGGCCAGTGTTTCTATTGCGCCTTCATCTGTCGGCATGGTAAAACCCCTAAAAACAGGCAAATCCAGTTGGAACGCCTGCAAAAGTCCAGCAACATTCTATTAAATATGTTAGGGATTCAAGAGCGGCATGTCAATTGAGACTCGGTCTCAATTGACGGTTAACGTCGTCGGTCTCTGACTTAGCCCAACCTTCGCACTTTGCGCCTTTTTCGGTGAATTTCAGAAAATAATATGGCCGTGGCGCTATCGCCAGTGCGTTTTTTGTCGAAAAAACGGCTC
>JGI20133J14441_1000752_pt1 | contig 29562 bp, 25 predicted proteins | sample RS3BMetagenome_FD_14441 | JGI IMG/M metagenome (IMG submission 14441)
CCGAGCTCATGGTTAGATGGACCCAGCTTGGCGCATTCTACCCATTCTTCAGAAACCACAGTAGTAGGTACTCTAATAGGAGGGAGCCGTGGGTCTTCGGGGAAGCCTATGAGCGCTTCATAAGGGACGCCGTCAAACTAAGATACAGGTTCCTGCCACAACTCTACGCGCTCTTTAGGCGAGCGGCAGATAGAGGTGAACCCGTGATTCGACCCCTCGTATACGAGTTCCCAGAGGATGAGGCAACGTGGGACATCGACTCCGAGTTCCTCGTAGGGTCAAACCTGCTAGTGGCACCTGTCACACAGCCCGGGTTGAGGGCGAGGGCGGTCTATCTGCCATCAGGCTCAAAGTGGCTGGACTACTGGAGTCATAGGGTGCACAGCGGTGGGGGATGGGTGCTCGCGGACGCACCGCTCGAGCGTATACCCCTCTTCATAAGGGAGAACACTGGGGTAGTGGTATCCGAAGCCCAACACATTAACACCCAAAACTCGAAACCCGTAATCGAGGCCTACGTTGAAGCGGAAGCCAGGGTTGAACTCTACGATGACGACGGCTCAACCCTAGCGTATAAGCGTGGAGAATACTTCCAACTCGACGCACACTTTGTAAAGCATGAAAACACCCTATCGATAACAACAAAAAAATTAAACACAGGGTACAAGCCAAGCTATACGAGCGTCGGCATTCGACTTCTTGGTCGAGAAGCTATAGAAAACCTCAACCTTAGCACGATACCAGTTGAGGCTCAAACATTCGAGTACACTTTAAACGTGGACATAGATGGTTGAGTGACCACACAACGGGGGAACCCATTCTATAGGACAAAACCAGTAGAGGCCGAAACTTACTTANGACATGCATGACCACCCCATTCTCTTCATCACTATTGTCTGAAACGCACGACAAAACATNTTTTAGGTGACATGTCCATCCAAAGCATATCCTCTTTACACCACGTGATGCTTGGGTTAACTCGACCACTCTCCACCCTAATAGGTTACCCTCGTTAACTAAGATTGCTTTGTACTCAGTCAATCCAAGTTATAAACATTCCAAAACCCCGCCTTCCACGGTAGGTCCAAAATAGTGCTTAGCGTTGCGTGGAACTCATTCATAAATTTTGGGTTTACAGTCTGGGGCGGGACAGCTCACTTTCGAATGAATAGTTTATGTGTCATTCGCGTTCTTCGTCTTGGGTGTGGTCTCCGAATATCTTGGAGTACACATCCTCTGCGAAGCTCGTTTCAAGGGGAACACCCTCACGTACCTTGAATGTCCTCGTACCATCTTCCTTTCTCTCCGCTACTAGGAAAACCGCAAGCGAGGGTCTGTTTTCATAGAACCATAGTGGGAATTCGTAGAAATGCGTAACGTAGAGCACACGGATTTTGCGCTCAAGCAAGGCTGTCACCGTTTGTTTTGCCAGTTCTGAGCCTTCCCTTGCGTTTGTAGACGCAAACGACTCGTTAAATAGCACCATCGAATTGGGTTTTACGTGGTCGATTATTGAGCTCAATCGTGACAACTCTTCATCCAGTTTTCCTCCACCCAACTCCTTGTCTTCTTCTCTCTTAAAGTGAGTGTATACACCGCTTGATATGGATGACTCAAACGTTTCCGCGGCCACAAACATCCCGCACTGCATCATCAACTGGGCTTGACCTATACTCCTCAAATAGACTGTTTTACCACCCCGGTTGGCGCCCGATATTATAAGCAACGGCTTTTTGACTGTCCCAAGGTCGTTGCAGACGGGTTTAGCCTTCATCCTAAGGGCTAGGGAAACCTCGTGCAGACAACTGAACCCAAGAGTATCCACGCCAGGCTCCCTTGGCGTTGGGAAACCGAGTGGAATGCCGAGCGTGGAGAGCGCTCCCCAAAGATTGGCGCAACCTATATAGAATGCGAGCTCCGTCCGAAGCGCGTTAATAAGGCTCAGAACATCGGTGGCCGCCTTTCTAAGCACCTTAGCCACCCTCTCAAGCCCGCGGTTCTTCATTTCACCCATCTCTTGAGCGCCGGCCTCATCACGCTCAGGTAAATCCCAAGTATACCGTGACCCCTCTATAAACGCGAGTAAACCTTTCAGCCCCCTTCTACGCTGCGGGTTAATAAGTGTGAAATCGGTTAACTCAGCCTCGTCTCCCAGCCGCACAGCCACGCTGACACCCGAGGGGAATTCGAGGCTTGATAACATTAGACGTATACTATTCAAGTAGTTCCTGTCGAACTGGTAGTCAAGACTATGAATTAGGTTTTGGAAGCCTGAAGACTTGAATTGGGATGCTGAAGCATCGAATACCTCCCTTACCTTATCCAAGGTATCCAAGTAGACTTCAAGTGTCCTCACAGAGTCGAAAACAACCGATTCAGGGTTAGGGTTGGGTATCCAGAAGAGCCTCCTCCTGCCTTCGGTTATAGCCTGAGTGATGATTGCGTAAACGCTACGTACCGTATCTATGTTTCTAAGTGTATCCTCAAGCACACCCTGCCTGTAAAGTATTGTGTCAACGTCATCCACACCGATGACTAACGCCTTCGCTACAACTTGGGCGATGAAATCATCTCCACCAGCCATAGTCTCAATTATGGGTTTCAGGTCGAGGTCTCTTACTAGGTCCCCATAATTCCAAGGCTGATTCTGCGATGCGTCAAAGCTATGATCCGTGTACATTAGCATCATGGCTTTACCCTCTCCAAGATATCCTGATAGCTCACGCGGTGCTTTTTTGCTAAAGCCAGCGCGTAGGCTAATCCATTCGGTTGTTGTCTAATGACTTTATACGTCCTCTTCTCAGGCTCATTCACATCCACTTGGCTCACATAGCTAACCACCCCCTCCGTGAGAGCTAGCTCGTCGACAAACGTAACATACACGCATATGCAATCCTTATCAGCAATTCTTTTAAGTATTCTCCTACCTATTATGGTGGCATCCTTGACAGTGGTCGAGCCCAGCATCTCGTTGATTATAATGATGCTCCTCTCAGTAGATTTTTCTAGAATATTCCTGATTCTCACCAACTCATCTTCGAGTTTACCCCTTAGGCTTTCCACGGCTTCGCCTCTCTCGAAGTGGGTGAATATGGTGTCGCATAGAAATAGGGTGGCTTCGCTTCCAGGTACTGGGACGCCTAGCTTTGCCAAGTAGTGTGCTTGAGCAAACTCTCTTGCAAAAGTTGTCTTTCCACCGTGGTTCGGGCCGGTGACAATAATTATACGCTCCTTACCCGTTAAGTGAAAACTGTTTGTAACCACAACCGAATTTTTCTTAACTAGCTTGGAAGCCAAGGCGATGTCGAATCCATCTCGACAGTTCACCTCACCCTTATTAGAGGTTAGACGTGGAATACAGAACATTAGTCCACTTTTCTTAAGAGGCTCGATATATCTTAGATAAGCGATATAGAACTGGATTTCACGGTAGAATCTAGCGATTGTCTGATTTAAGAAATCCTTGTGTTTAACGTAGAAGTCGCGTAGTGCCCTAAACGCATCGGGGTACAGCTTCGCCGCAAACTCAAGCACTACTTCCTCCACGTGTCCCCGAATATATATAGGCTTACTTACTCCCTCGTCTCCGATGGTTCCCGAGCCCATGAATCTCTCAAACACTCGCTCAACCTCTTCGCTGTAATCCACTGCACCATCACACTTAGAGACCGATATACTACCACCCTTTATTGTAAGGCATAACTCCACGCTGGTTATCTTTGACAAGGTATTCTCCGCATCAGTTCTTAAATCGTTGAACTCAGACGTATTAAGGTAATTTCCCAAATAATCTCTGAAGGCTTGTAATCCCTCTGAACGTATTCCTCCACTCTCTAGGGCTTTCGCCAGGTCCCTTAACGACCCGCAGTAAACATTCACGGCCTTCAGAAAGAGGCCTTGCCTTTGGAGCTCATACAGCCTATCATTATTGATGTATGCCAATACCATCCTAAACCTATCAGAAAACACCCTTATGGCTCCCATTAGCCTAGGGTTTTCAATGTCCACAAATACTTGCTGTCTATATACGATTTCATCCGTTTGATCTAGTGGTGTATAGAATAATGGTTCAATATTGAATTCATCTAAGCCCTTAACCAGCTCTTTGGCGACGTTATTTAAGCCCAGATCCACAAAAAAATCGGGAGGTGTTCTTAATTGTTTCTCCACATTTCTTGGGTCCTTGAATAGTATGCTCTGGAAGGCCATGTTTGACGCCTTCGTAATAGGTAGGAGTTATCAGCCTTCACAGGCATTTATAACGGGAACTCCATCCCGGATAAGANGAATCAAGGGTGGGCATATTTTAATTTTTTGAACAATTAAAACCTGGCTAGAATATCTTCTGTGCAGTGGGAGGCAACCTGAGCATAGCGGATAGTTCAAGTCGCATTTTCTCTGCTTTCTCTACCACGTTCTGGTGTCATAAGAGTTATCCCTAAAATTTTAGGGTCTCCAAAACCTCGCCCCTTGCGGTAGACCCAAATTTGTGTTTGGCGCTGATCGTAGCCCGCGCATGAATTTTGGGTCTACCGTTTAAGGCGGGGATTACAAAGGTATAAATACGAGCCTAAAAATATTCGGTGTGCGTGTGAGAGTCTATAGATCAGGGCTCACTCATCGAAGACCACTGCTGGCGTGGGTGTTGAAAACCCAGCTAGAGGTTGCGTGTAGGCTTTACAACGCGCTCTTGCACGCCGAGCAAGAGGAGTACGAGAAGAACAAGCACACTATGGGTAGGAACGAGCTTCGGCAACTCGTCTTAGACCTAAGAAAGTAGACCCCCGAGTTTCAGGCGTTGCACTCCTAGGTTCGGTGGCAGGTGGAGGAGAGGTTCTATCAGGCACGCGAGAGGTTCCTCGATGGACTTGCGAATAAGCTCAAGGTGAAGAAGCCTTACAAGTTTCTGTCGTTGGTGTGTCCTCAAAGTGGTAATTAACTAGAGTGAGTAATATGTTGATGTATGAGTCCGTAAGCAGTGGATAAACTGTTGGTTGATAGCATGGAAAAGGCCCCTTTTTTAGTTGGAAGTAGTTGTTATCCTCTGAGCTCTTCGAGGGGTGTGTGAATCTTTTTCTCATAAATTATCACTGCAGAGATAACCACGAGTCCTAATACGTCTAGTAATACGCTTGCTTCAATTAGTAGTGGTATAGGTATTAGTGATAGACCGAGGATAACTATAGCGTTTTCCTCCTCAAGGTAGCCGACTATTTGGGAAGGTGTTGAGTTACGTGATGCAATAAGGTATAATCCTTGGAAGAAGATCGTGAACGCGAAAACCAGTTCAAAGTCCCCTGGGAAAAGCCTTGTTATAACAAGGCTGTAAAGGACAAATACTGCAATAAAGAAGAATGCGAGGTCTATTATCAGAAGGGATGCGAAGCCGCTAATCTTCTCCCGTTCGCCGTACCTCTCCCCGAGGACCCTAAGTAATATGTAAGGCGTCACAATTCCTCTAATGGTAATCAATATTACCGCTAGGAAAACGTAGTCCGGTGAGCCGCTTTGTAGGTAAACTAGCAGTGAGACTAGAGCTACGAGTGATGACTGTACCCCAGTCATCTTAACTAGAGGCTTGTAGTAAGCTTGGCCTTGGATATAGAATGCTGATGCTACTATTGAAATGTATACGGTTCCCATTATATCGGGTTGTTGGATCTGCAACTATATCACCGAGAACAAGAGTGAGAAGACCGATAGCACAAAGGCTATGGCAAGGTGGTCTTGAATCTTGAATAATCTGAGTTTCGCTAGTGATGTTTCAGCCACAAGTACAATGGCTATAAGGATCATCCACTTGGCGAACATTAACCCGATGTCGAAAAATGCGCCCAGCACACCCACTTGGCCACCCCACGGTAAGAGGAACACGTTTAGCCATACGGAGCCAAGGAGGTAGGCTTTGATGTATCCGCCCCATTTGAGTAGTGCGAGCGGTTTACCGCTGTGTTCATAGGTCAGGGAGTCATCGATCATCCCCATCTCGGATAGGCCTTGGCTCTCGACTGGTAGTTTACCTGTTTCAAACAGCCATAGCATAAAGAATGATACGGTTGCTAGGAGGTGGTCGAGTGCGAGGTAGTGGGATGGATTCGACGCGTATGCAGATTCAACATAGGGATTGTTAGTGCCCGTGGATATCGCAACCGCGAAGAAAACGGTTATAAGCGTTGCCTCAGCTAGGAAACCGAATGATGCGGCCCTGGAGACTCCGAGAGCCACATAGTTACTCTTAGAATCCATTGCGGATAAAACCTTAACGAAGCTCACAAGGGAGAACAGGAGTGCACCTCCTAGGAAGTCCACTGTGGGTGTTAGGAACACTGGTCGAGGGTAGACGACGGGTATAACGAAGGATATCAGCACATAGACCCCGAATGTAAAGTATGGGCCGTAAACAAAGAGTTCTGATGCGCTTGAGGGTACAACTGTTTCCTTTTTTAAAAGTTTAAACAGGTCATAATAGGGTTGTAGCACGCTCTGAGCTCTCCTCAGAGACACAACCCCTTTAAGCTTCTCCGCGATACCCGAATAGAGGGGGGCTACAAGGATTGTCCCCAACACCTGGATTAATGCCTCAACCATTTGGTCGATCATGCCACAACCACCACCGTGAAAACAATCAGAGCCAAAATCATATATATCACGTACCAGGATAACCTGCTATTCATATATGTGCGTGAAAAGTGTCTGGAGAAAGATATGAATAGTTTGGCTACGGTGTGTGTGAGGCTCCAGAAGACATCCACAACCTTGACCCCATCTCTCCCTATATGGGTTAAGAGCAGCTTGCCGAGCATCAGCCTGATGTTGTTCGAGTACGCAAAGGATGTGTAAGCTTCATTCAGGGGCGCACCACTATTCCATACCTCTGACCTGCGGATACGCGGCTTCCCGAATACTGCTATAACGAGTGCGCCTATAAGCGAGGGTAGAATTAATACATAGAGCGGCGAGATAGCCCCGAAGGGCTGACTGGAGAATTCTGATGCTATTAATCCAAACGGTAGACCGAGGGCTGGGTTACTCGCCAAAAACGGCCTATAGAATATGTAGGTTGCGCTCCCCCCGGCAAGGATGAGGAGTCCTAGTAGTAAAAGTATTAGTGGCCTAGTCTTCTCGTTGGATGACCGCTTGTTAAATATGTGCGCAAAAATGATGAATTTGAGCATGGTCGAGGTGGCGAATCCTTCACCCATGGCGATGATTGATCCCGTCACAATGGGGATTATGGATAACGCTGAGTGCAGGGTGTAGGCCTCCATGAATAGTGATTCAAGTAACGCCCAAGTTGCCACTCCGCCAACCGTGGGGAGCAGCCCAGACATGGAGGAGGCTAGAAGTACACCCCCCACATCGCTCAATCTGTTTTTGAGGATGCGTGGCAAAATAAGGTACTCATTCTCCATCATGCCAGTATCCAAGAATAATCCAGTCTTGGCGAGTGAGTGAGCCAACACGTAAACCGCTGTTGTTATCAGAGAGAAGGATGCGAGAGTGTGTGTGGGCGCTGTCAGGTAGACTCCGATTGAAGTTAATATTGCACCATTATTCTCTACCGTACTGAACCCTAGGAGGACTTTGGCGTGATCACTAACATAGGCGTAGAATGCACCGAAGAATACTGAGAAGCCACCCACCCCTAAGAGTATGAAACCGAACAAATCTGGGCGAGGTGTGAGTAGCGCCATCTTCGTGAGGCCATAGACCGCGACAAGCGTCATCGATGCGCTGAGAATCGCGGACACATTCGAGGGAGCGTTGCCATGGGCGATGGGTAACCACTCTGTTACCATAAACGGCAGTATACCCATTTTAACCATGAACCCAAATGCCGCTATCATAAATGGAGTGATGGTAGTAAGAGGCGAGAAGCTAAGTGATCCGGTAACCACATATGAGTAAAGAAATCCCGCGAGTATTAGAATTGTGCTCAGCTCACCGAAACCCATGAATACGAATGCTGAATAATCAGTTTTCTTATAGAGTCCGATGGTTACATAGGCTGGGATAGTCATGATCTCATAGCCAGCGAGAAATACGAGTAGGTTGTTTGTTGTCAGGGCTATGGCCATGCCGAGTATGGATGAAGTATAGAGGGGGCCAAGCCACCGGTGGTGGTCGTAGTATAGTGAGTAGACCGATGTGAAAAGCCACACTAAGCCAGCCGCCACATAGAACAAGCTGAGCTCATTCGAATAATTCGTCATGCCATAGTATACGAATACGGCTGACCCAGCGGAGCAAGCTATGTACCCAGACCTTCTGTTTATGAGGGCTGCGACTGGTGATAGGCCCAGCATGAGGAGTGCCACTATTAGTGCTACCATCCTCTTCCCCCCTTAGCCCTGATGAGGGCGTCGAGAATCGTGTAGGGTGAAGGAGGACAACCGGGTATTACCACATCAGCCTCTATTTTTTCCGTTTGAAATATTCCCCCGGATATGGCACACGCGCCTAGCGCTATAACAAGTTTCGGTTCAGGCATGGCCTCGTACGCCCTCCTGAAGGCTTCCCTCATACCCTTAGTCATGATACCCATAACGATCAGTGCATCAGCATGCCTTGGAGTGTTTGTGAAAAATATGCCAAACCTGGTCAAATCGTGCTGGGGGGACGCGATAAGTCTGAGCTCAGTGTTACACGCACCACAGGTACCTACATCAATCGGGTAGAGATAGAAAGACCTCTGAAACCTCTTTTCTACCCGCTTCACCACACCCATCCTATGGTTACCAGTGGGTTGATAGTGTGGGTAACACCTCCTGCAGTAAACACACCGCTCAGCAATCCATCCCGGTCCAATAGCCGATGTTGGGCAGCGTAGACTTTCACTTGTAACCCCGCTCTCCTCCTCGATCCCTTTGAATTGCAACTCCGTGCTCCATGGCGCCACATCAGACGGTGTTTTCTCTGTTCTTACACCCTTTCTAACGCCCTTCAGAAACCAGTTCAAACGAACTCAACCCCCACCTCGGACATCCATATCCCGAAACTCTCCCAGTTAAAGGGCAAATCCGTGAACACGTTTCCGGTCATCGAAGAACAGAAAAGGCGCAGATTGACCTTAGAAGGTGGAAGTAGGAGTACTTTGCTTATGGTTCCCTTATGTATGCCAACATAGTACGCCAAGTCTCCTGAAGGACTCTCGACGCGACCAAGCCCACCACCCGTGAAACCCTTGATGTCTTTTTCCCATGCATCGAGCCAACCCGCTTCGTATTCTTGAGCCCTGATATTTAGTTTGCCTATGAGACGGAGGGATTCGGATACCTCCTGTCCACGAACCAGTAGCCTCCCGAAGGCATCCGATGAGTCCGCTCTGCTAATATTGAAACCAATTTCGCCGTAAACCTCTGCTAGGTCACCGTCGAGTCTCGCGTCATACATGAGACCCGCAGCCCTAGCAGCAGGACCGATACTATCATCAATGGAAACTAAACCGTTGCCTTGTAGCCGGTCTATAAACACCCTATTATCTAGGATGCCTCTATAGACCTCTTGGAACTCATCTACAATGTTCTTTAACGTGGGTAGGTCTAGTTGCCAATCCATTCTAAAACCCCGCAAGGTGTTAACACCATAGAAGTACCTGTGTCCGAAGGCACGTCCAATGACTCTGTTGACCTCCTCAACCAAATAGAGGAGGTTGGCGGACGGCACGGAGAACCCAGCGTGTTCGGTTAGTCTTTGAGTCACTAGTAAGTGGTTGCGAATCCTCTCCAACTCGATCTGGGCAACCCTGCCAAGTATAACGTCCCGCGGAGGTGTAACGCCGTATGCGTTTTCCAGCGCTGTGAGAAAGGCGGTCACATGAGAAGCTGCAAAGTTGCCGTTAACCCTCTCAACACTTAATAACAAGTCCTCGATGCTTCTAGAAATACTAATCGTTCTCATCTTGTAGGGTTCTACGCTTATGGTGCGTATGTACTCCCCAAATGTCTCGATGTTCATACCAACACTTTCTATTAGCCCGCCTGTCGCAGGTCCATATTGGAATATAAGTGAACCAACAGGCCGCCCGGAGCCCTCTTGGCTGGTGTTGCTCGTGTTCTTGGTTGTTTTGATTTCCTCTAGATGATCTGAGTAGAGTAGGTATCCACCCATTTCCCCTATAAGTCTTGTCTTCATAAGAACCACCAAATCAGTAGTACTCCAAGTATGAGGGGGATCAGTGCGGATGCGGTCGAAATCCAACCCATCAAGTCGTCCTCCACTTTCAGCTCACCCGCGCCACGGAACACCATTCGGCTAACATGGTAGTTTGTGGACACAAACGCCAGCCCAAGACTAGCCACCACTAGGGTGAACTCGGTTAAACTATATTTCAAAAGTGAAGAGAGAATTAGGAATTCGCCAACAAAGGTTGCTAGAGGTGGTGCCCCCGTGACGCAAAGTGAGGATAGAATAAGTGAATAGGGTAGATACTTCGCCCTCCACAAGCCGTAGTCGCCTATGTTTTTACTACCCGTCAGCTTGTATGTTAACCCAGAGGAATAGAAGGCTGCCGATTTTCCGAATGCATGCGCTATCACGAGTATAACCGCACCCAGAGGTTGATTGAGTGCGAATCCCAGAAGGGCTAAGTTAATATTCTCAACTGTGCTATATGCGAAGAGACGCTTAAAGTTGGTCTGTGAAGCCATCATTATGGCAGCAACAACAATAGATAAGGTTGCAACCCAGGTGAAGACTTGTGTGAGTGGGTCAAGCAAGTAGACTCTGTAGAGCACATACAGTGCAACGGGGAGGAGTACGCCTGAAAACATTGCGCTTATGGGTGGCGGCGCCTCACTGTGAGCGTCTGGCAGCCAGGTGTTAACTGGGAAGACTCCTACCTTTGTTCCAAAACCCACAAGTGCTATTGATACAGCTAAGGCTAAAACCGGGTTTCTAGTAGCACCTGTATTAATGTTAAGGGTGTGTAGCGAATAGTAAACAAGGATCACGCTTATAAATGCAAATGTTACGCCCGTGGAGACCACCATAACATAACGCCACGCAGCCTCGATAGCCGCGTCGCTACCTTCGACCAGCACTAGGAGGACTGATGAAACAGTTGTGGCTTCTAGCCCAACCCACATCAGACCAAGATTATCCGTAACAAGTGTAAAGAGCATTGATGCGGCAAAGAAGTTGAGAAGGATATAGTATATGGGCAATCCAAACTTGGTTGGTGTGCCAATAAAATATTTCTTCGAGTAGAGCGCTGCTGTTAAGTAAATAGCACAGACACTTATAACGAAGTACCAAGTAAGCCTATCTACATAAAATTCTCCAACGATTGGAAGTCTAGGATAAATGAGTATGGATGATACCGTAGCTATGAGTGCGGCCGCGATCGTAGCATACTCGATCTTAAGCCTATAGAGCGCGTTAGCCATCACGGGTGCTGCCAGAAGCGCATATAATATTGTATCCACCTATCTCACCTATTTTGAGATAGGTGTCATCAGCCCTTGTTGTTGGGCGGTTTGAGGGCCGCACCCTCAGGGGGACACCATCCCCCGCCATTAGTTAACGACTGTGATTAGTTTAGAGTGGTACATATAAGATTTTCTGATTTAAGTTGGTGGTGTCCGGATAACGCTTTTCCACACTATGATACCACGCATGCAGCCAACTAATCCGGACACCATCGTCGGATAAAAAATAGTATTTACAATATTGGTAGTCAAATATTGGAATTCTACTTTCTGGAATACCCTAATCAAGTTGACTTTGCAAAGATGAGATTTACCCGAGAAATGTTGACAGAGCGCTAAATATTGTATGATCTACTCTACATCTATATACTAGATAAGTCGTGTTTCTGGGTGTATTTGATATTGAATTAGGTAGAGTGTCCACTTATAGCATGGTGAGAAGCATAATTAGTGATGCTATTAGAGGACCGGCTGCAAGTGTGAGGAAGGGTATGGGGGATTGTAGCCCCGTGATGTCTATGGTGTAGCCTACGGCTGATGGTGCTACTAGGCTGCCCACCTGTGAGATGGTGTTCATGAGGCCTGCAGCGCTGCCGCGCTGGTTTGGTTGCACAGTCTCTAATATGTATGTGTCGAGCCCACTCTTCCAGAAGAAAGCTGTGAAACCTATTGAGGGCGCTAAGATTAATGACACGCTTAAATCCCTAGTTGCAGACGCAAGCGCTAGGAGTGCGCCGAAAGCGAGCATACCGAGTGCGGCAACTCCTCCCCTACCATGCTTGTCGGAGACAAGCCCACCTAAGACCTGTCCAGCCACAGCTGCTAGGGCTAGCGATAAGTATAGGAGTTGGGCTTCGAATGAACCGAACACTTTGTCCGCAATATAATAGTACCACGCCGAGATGCCTATGATGCCCCACATCCCGCCTAGTCTGACTGATACCGCTAGGAGAAGCCTTCTGTTGGTGAAGCCCTCCCTAAAGGATGGTTTCTCACGGGTCTGCTCCACATGCGTGTTCGGAACCCCAGCGTAGTAGGCGACCGCGACTAGGAGCGCCGTGGTGCCCAATAGAGTGTACACGTACCTCCACCCCATTTCTCCCACCACTAGTGGGAAGATGGTTGCCGCGGCTATCATAGCGGATGGGGAGACCGTTTCGAGGACGCCCACACCGGTTGCCCTGTTGTTTGGGCTCAGGTTCTCGGAGAGTGTTTTGAGTGAAGATGGGAATATTGGTCCCGCTATAACACCCGCAGCTAGGAAGGCTAGGAGGAGCTCTGGGAAGCCTTTTGAGGCGGCGATAAAGAAGCTTAGCAACCCAACGCCGACGAGCGCTAGAATCGCGACGCGTTTGGTGCCAAGCTTGTCAACCAGTATGCCTGAGGGTATACCTGTCAAAACGTAGCCAATATAGAAAGACGAGGCGATAACACCTCCTTCGAACCCGCTCAGCTCTAACTGCGCCGAGGCCTGAGGTAGCGCTATGCCCCAACTATAGCGTAGCCCAAGCTGAATCATGTTGGCAACCCAAAGCAACACGACTAGTTGGACCAAGCCCTGAACAACACTCCTACGCAATCACCAGACACCACCCAAACCAAGCACCGCACATTTTTTACCTAGACACTCCCCGAACCTCACTTCATCCCTAAACATATCACAGTTTTACGTAGATATTTTAAAGCTAGGCATAAAAACACAGAGTCAAAACTGGAAGAAGTACCGTGGGTCGTGGGTATAAAGCATCCCGCAGCCTCCTATTCTAGATATTTTGTGCCGGAGTGCGGGGTACCTTTGCTTGAGTGTCTAAGCGTCTATGGTTGGGCTCCCCACCTGCTATCCCTTGTTGGCGCTCAACCAAATTGTGGTTCAGCACTGTTTCAATGATGAGTCGTATTGAGCGTATCATTGTAGATATATTCATGGATGGTATGTCCCTTCCAAGCTTGGCGACTAGCTCCTCGTGTGCTGGGAGGTGAACGAATCCTCCCAGAATGCCCCTTCTACGGGCTTCACGGCAAATAAGGTACATCACATTGTTGCAGAGGTATCCGCCAGCGCTAAGGCTCAGCTTCGCGGGGATACCAGCACCCCTCAATGATTCAACGGCTTTGTTCACTGGGATTTTGGCCTCCAAAGCCACGGGACCATCAAGCTCTATCCTATCATGCTCAGGTCTAAACCCAGAGTTATCCTTTAGGTTCACATCCCTGAAATTGAGCGCCACCTTCTCGACACATATCTGGCTGCGGCCAGCCGCCAAACCCAAGCCCAGCACAAGTATGGGTTTATGGGAATCTATATCCCCTACTACGGCCGCCTCCACAGCCTTGTACTCAACGGGGAGCACCCTGCAGAGAACCCTGCACCCACCTACACTTTTCCCCTCGAGTCGTCTGCAAACGATTTCAGATGGATTCTCAAAGTAGTCGCCAAAATGTTCAAAGCCGAAGAGAAGTACTCTTTGTTTCACAATAACCGTGTGCTAAAGTGTATAATAAGTATTCTCACCAAGCCGGGACTATGTGGGGTAATGGGTGCTTTGTGTTCCCGATGGCATCCAAATAGCGTTTTATTGCGTCCCCCGCAAGCTTTCTAAGAGTTATAAAGTTTCCAAAACCTCGCCTTTTACGGTAGACCCAAAATTCATGCGCGGGCTACGATCAGCGCTGAGTGCTATTTTGGGTCTACCGTTTAAGGCGGGGATTCCAAAGGTATAAATACGCATGCAGAGAATATTTGAGAATGCGTGTGAGGGTTTACCGATTCCGAGCGTACTCTTCAAAGACCACGGCGGGGGTTTTGAAAACCCAGTTAGAGGTTACATGTAAACTCTACAACACGCTCTTACACGGCGAACAAGAAGAGTATGAAAGAAACAAGCACGGCATGAACAAAACCGAGCTCAGGCAGCTGCTTTGGATTTGAGGAAGCGGAGCCCCGAGTTCCAGGCGCTACACTCGCAGGTTGCGCAGCAGGTTGCTGATAGGTTCTACCAGGCACGGCAGAGGTTTCTCGAGGGGTTAGCGAACAGGTCCAGGGAGAAGAAGCCTCACAGGTACCTCTCCTTAGTGTACCCTCAGAGTGGTTGGAGGCTTTCTGATACAAGGGAGGTTGGTCTCGGTAAAAACAAAAAGAAAAAGGCTAGGCTTTACTTGAGTAAAATCGGGTTTTTCACTTTAATTCTGCACAGGGTGTTCCCCGAAAACTGGGTGTCTCAGGTGTGCGTCAAACTCTACCCCTCTGGTCGAATCCACGTAATCTTCTTGGTTGAGGAAGCCGAGGCCGAAGAGCTGTCTTCGAAGGAATCCAAGAAAGCGGTGAGCGTCGACCTGGGGCTGGTGAGGCTCGCCACACTCTCTGATGGGTGTATCTTGGAGAATGAGACCGCTTGAGCGCTCTTTGGAAAGAATCAGGGTGATTCAGAGGGCTCTCTCTAGGAAGAGGTTTCTCTCGGGGAACTGGCTTAAAGCTAAGAGGAAACCTGCGAAGGAACACGAATACTTAAAGGATTTTAGGCGTGATCTTTTCTTTAAGCTCGGTTTTCTTCTTGCAGAGGAGTACGACCTCTTGGTGCTAGAGGATTTAAACGTCCAGGGCTTAATCCAGAGGGGCGAAACCAAAAAGAGGAGGTGGATGAGGCTGTACGACTCCTCCTCTCCGAGCTGAGGAGGATGCTGGAGTGGGAGTTTGTGAAAAGAGGGAAACTTGTTTTGCCTGTTCCGGCGCACAACTCCTCTAGTGAGTGTTTCCTGTGTGGAGGAATCAACAAAGGTTTAACACTGAAAGACAGGGTGTTTCACTGTCCCTTCTGTGGTTTCTCCTTGGACCGCGACCTCAACGCTTCTCTGGTTCTTTTAAAACGTGCGGGGTGGGTGACACCCATTGTGCCTGCGGTTGAGCTTCGCCCAATACCTCCCCTCCCATCCCTGGGGTTGAGGAGGCAAGGTGGGGCGGTGATTCAGGAAGCTTCCGCCTTCAGGCGGGGGTAGCTCACAACCTCAGCTCGCCCTCTTTAGAGGTTTTTTATTGATTACTACCCCGTCAAATCCGCGGTCAAAAGAAGCAATGTAATCAATTCTAAGCTCTTCCAAAACTGCTAGGCTTACGCAGTCTGTAAAACTGAGCCTACGGCTATGTAATAGTTGAAAATAACCCCAAGCTCTTTCGAAATCCTTGCTGGTCACATAGTGCATGTTAATAGAACCCTTGTGAACCTCTTCCAACAATGTGTTACCAACATTTACTGCATAGTCTGGCCCACCTCGGATAAGCACAAGCGTAACAAGCTCATCAAAAATATAGTCTGTGATCAGGGGTTTACCATATTCGCCATCATCTATTTTCCGCATGATTTCTAATGCTTTCTTATGGTTATAATCAGAGTTGTTTAGGAATGAAAATATGAATGATGTGTCAAGAAGAATCAATCGCGGCACCATATATAGTTTTATCAATATCACCAGATTGGCTCTTACCTAAATCGGTGATTAAGTGTGAGAGGGATTCGATTATTCTTGTCTTTGTGTTGCTATTTTTCCCATCGTAACAGGAGATAAGAAAGTTAATTGCTTCGCTGAGCGATATTTTTTCCCCTCTTTCACTTTGCAGTTCACCCGCTATCCTTAGTAACTTCTTTTTAACATCCTTCGAGACCTTGATTAACTCACTCATAGTAACTTTATAGTATACCTAGTATATAAAGTCTTTTAGGTATACTTATCATTGCTGGATTCTGGGTTGGTCTACCTTAATGTTTATATTGACTTTAAGCGTAGATGTGTGTGATGAGCGAGGAGTTTGAGGAGCCTGGCGCGGATGTTGGTAAGATAGCTGAATACCTTCAGCCTGGTGAGAAGGTGTTGGTTGTGGCCCAGCAGTCGAGGTGGAAGTCGGGTGGTAAGCTCATTAATCCCGGCACTATTTATGCGACGGATAGGCGCCTCATAATCAGGGATCCATACACTCTTGGGTTGAGGGCTGACATAACCATGATTCCCTACGATAAGATTAGCGGTGTGCGCGTAAAGCAGGGTTTGCTTTCGACCTCACTTGAGTTTACGGCCCCGGGGCTCGAGGGAGGTAGGTCCACGGTTGTTAAGTGGGGGGAAGGTGGTGTGGGTGAAATCGACGCCATACCCGCCCAGAAGGCCAAGGAGATAGCCTCGATAATAAGTGGGTACTCTAAGCAGACGGCCACGGTGGGTGAGGGTAGCATAGTGGATCAGCTCGCAAAGCTTGCACAGCTACGTGAAAAGGGTGCGATAAGCGAGGAGGAGTACATCAAACTAAAACAGAAGCTTCTCGACTCAGGGGTTCAGTCCTAGGCGTCTAGTCCCCTGAACACTTCGCTACACCTGTGTTACCACATCCTCTTTTTCCCTGTATTCTTTGCTCTCCGCCTCGGAGGCACTTCCTTGGCCGCGACGTTTCAGCCTTGGCTCCTCTCCTCGTAAAGCCGAAAGGATGAGTGCTGCCACAAGTATGCTCATGGCTGCGAGGAACGCGGTGTGTATGCCTGCTACGAACTTGGCTGAGACGTCCCCCACCAAGTTCTGCGTGCCGAGGAACACTTCGAATGCAACCCGTCTGCTCACGGAGAGTGAGGCCACTGATATGGCGATAAGGTAGCTGAGCAGTGTGCCCACATTACCGAGTGTCCTAGCGAGTCCCGACACCGACCCATAGTAGCCTGGGGGAGAGTTACCCATTATCGCTGTGTTGTTCGCTGGGTAGAAAACGGCTGAGCCCACACCCGATATTACTGAGGCGAGCACTACTGTTGTGAGTGGAGTGCTGACGCCCAGTGTTAGGTACACTCCCAGCGCACCCATCATGAGTGCTATGCCGAGTGTGGCCATTATTCTCGCGCCGTGCCTGTCGGTGAGCCTACCCATGTAGGGTGCTATGAAGCTTGAGAGCACGTATCCCGGCACGAGAAGAAGTGATGCTTGGAAGGGTGTGAGTCCCCTTACCCCTTGAAGGTACATGATGAGTAGGAACGCCACGGAGAGGTAGCCCATGCTCTGCAGGAAGCTTGCCCCGATCGATGCGGCTAGTATTCTCTGTCCGAACACTCGAGTGTCTATGATGGGGCTACTATGCCTTCTCTCAACGTATATGAAGAGGGGTATCAGGATCACCCCGAGTGCCACAAGGGCTTCATCTAGGGAGGCGAGCCCGGAAGCGGCTATCTGGGTTGACGCGTAGGCCTCCACCGCGAGTATCACCCCCAGTATGAGTCCGCCGGGCACGTCGAGCTTTGTGTTAACCCTGTTAGTATCCCTAATACTCTTGAGGCCTAGGATAACCGCGCCCAACCCGATAGGTCCGTTTATATAGAAGATGTACCTCCACCCAAGGTAGGTTGTGAGTACACCTCCTAGGACGATGCCCAGCGTGGCACCAGAGTTCCACCCAAGTGTGGTGTAGCCGAACGCGCGCCCCCTGACCTCTCTTGGGAACACATCCGAGACTATGGCTGAAGCGTTACCTATCAACATCGCGCCCCCGAGACCTTGGATGAGGCGGGACCCTATTAGGAAATAAATGTTCGGCGACGCGCCACACATCATTGAGGCGACGGTGAAGAGGATGAAGCCAGCTATGTATATCCTAGAGCGCCCGTAGATGTCTCCAACCCTACCCATCTGTGTGGCGAGTACCGCAGCAACTAGGAGGTAGGCTAGCAGAGTCCAAATGGTGATGGCTAGGTCGGCGTGCAGGCTCCCCGCGATCGTGGGAAGCGCCAGAATAACTATGGTGGTGTCAACCGCGGCCATAAGCGTGCCAAGAACCACGACAAGCAACGCGGAGCGCGTGTTCATAAAGAAGGATACTTAAAGAGTTAATTAAGTGTTTACAGCTAGTGCACCCGATGCCCACCACTGCCCAATCCAGTGGCTCGCTGACCGCTATGTTTATCCCAATCCACACCCACATGCTTTATAGATAGACTTGTCATACGATAGACTCAAATGCGGTGTGAGGGTGTTGGACACCCACTCGCAGACTAGGAGCAGACACCTCACCCATACCTGCGACCTTGAACCCGCCCACGCAGGCGACCACAAATGTAGCTGTGGATACACGTGGTCAGCCTAACGCTTGGATAATAGCGTTTGAGCAAGTGCGTGTTGAGCCCTGGCTCAAAATATAGAGTCTATTTACACTAAATTGGAAAACCTTAAGAACATCTTACCTCTTTCCCAAAGTGAATCCATCATGAAAACCCTGCGTGATAGGGATCATTCAGGTTTAAGCAGGGCGGTTAGCGTAGTGATTGCGGTAATAGTGATTGTTGCACTGGTGGGGGTGCTCGCATACGCGCTCACAAGGCATGCTACTACAACCACCTCCCCCACTGTGGCTACAACGTCCCAATCCTCCTCAACAGCCGCCGCACCCGTAACCCTGACGCTCATAACCTTCAGCGACCCTTCAAATCAATGGATGCAGTGGGCCGCACAACAGTTCGAGGCTCAGCACCCCGGCGTCAAGATCAACATTGTACCAGAGTCCTTCGGGAGCTATCTCCAAACTGAGATAACAGCTGAGAAGACTGGTTCTTCACAGTACGATATCCTTGGCTTCACATCAACCTCCGCACTCTCGGTGGAACCATACCTGGTCAACCTTTCCCAGTACTTTACGGTGAACACTTCCGACATACCCTACTCACAGCTCTCGTTCGGGGGACTCTACAGGAACACCTCGAACGGCGCGGTGGAGATGATAGGTGTGCCCTACGACTCCTCAACGTTCGCACTCTTCTATAGGACTGACATCTTCGACAACAAGACTTTGAACCAGACCTTCTATAATGAGTACCATGTGGGACTAGACCCACATGACTGGACCAACTGGACCGACGCCATCTGGGCCGACGAGTTTCTCGTGAATCAGACCCACACCACACAGTACGGAATACTCGTGGACGCCCAGCAAGCACACGACATAATAGACACCTTCCCAGCCATCTTCGGGTGGTGGTATGAGCACAACCAGACTCTCAACGGAGGAACCGTGGGGGGCATAACAAACTATAACATAATGTTCGAGGGCACCGCGCCCCCTGGTAAACCCCCGCTTCCCTCATTCAACAACTCTGATGGTGTTCAGGCGCTCGAAGTGTTCTACCAGCTCATAAAGTACGACCCCGTACCCTTCAGTGAGGTCAACTACGGCACAATAGGCACGCTGTTCGCGAAGGGTAACGCGGCTGGCGCGATAATGTTCACACCCGAGAACCCCACACTCCTCAACTCGAGCATCGTTGGCAAGTACGCTGTGAGCACGCTTCCGGGGGGCTACGCGGAGACGGGTACAGACTTCTTGGGTGTGAGTAAATACTCTCTACACAAGCAGCTAGCCGCGGAGTTCATACAGTTCCTGCTTCAGCCCAACGTTAACGCACAGCTATACTATCAGACTGGTGAGTTCCCGATATCCGCTCAGGCTGTTGCACAGATAGCTTCCAATACCTCCCTGAGTGCCTGGCAGAGGGAGCTTGTGACCACGGTGTACGCTACTGCGAAGGTTGCCTGGGCCAACCCACCCAACATCCCTCAGACCTATCCCCAGCTAATACCCGACTTCAATGACCAGGTGTACGCTTTCCTCCAGGGTAACGGCAGCCCACAGTCCGCCATGGAGGCTCTCAACACGGCTGCCAGCGAGTGGGTGGCTGCGGTGAATGGGTGAGCGGATGGACGGATGAGCGTAGCGATCCAGCGCCTCAACAAGAGCTTCGGGAATAACAGGGTGCTATCCGACGTAGACCTGAACATCGAGAGGGGTGAACTCTTCAGTATAGTGGGTCCGAGCGGTTCGGGTAAGACCACCCTGCTCAGAATAGTAGCCGGCCTCGAGACGCAGGACTCTGGGCACGTCTCTATCGACGGAAGAATAGTGGATGGTGTCCCTCCTAATCGAAGGAATGTTGGGATGGTTTTCCAGAACTACGCCCTTTACCCCAACAGGACGGTGGCTGAAAACATCGCCTCACCACTCCTCGTGAAGGGTGTTAGGCGAGGCGAGGCATTCGCTGAGGTTGAGGAGATCGCAAAGCGTCTTGGCATCGAGGAGGTGCTCGACAGGCTTCCAGGCCAGATATCGGGCGGCCAACAGCAGCGTGTAGCGCTTGCGAGGGCGCTCATAAAGAAACCCGTGGTCTTCCTCCTCGACGAGCCCCTATCAAACCTCGACGCCCAGCTGCGGTTTAGCGCGAGGAAATTCGTGCGCCAGCTCCAAAGAGACTTGGGGATCACAACCATATATGTCACACACGACCAGTCGGAAGCCCTATCGATCAGTGATAGGATAGCGGTGATGAATAGGGGGAGGGTGATGCAGGTTGGAAGCCCACGCGAGCTCTACGAGTCACCCGGGAACGAGTTCGTCGCAAGCTTCATAGGCTCCCCGCCACTCAACCTACTCGACGTGCGCTCGGGTGTACCCTTCAAACTACCAGTGAGCTTCAATGGGGGGTGCGCCAAGGTGGGTATAAGACCCGAAGCAATACTTTTGGGTGAGGGTGAGAACAGGGCTGAGGTAACGCTTGTAGAGTACTCGGGCAGCGAAGCCGTGGTGTACATACGCGCGGGCGAGGTTGAGCTGCGCGCCTTGAGCTTCGGAAGAAGTGTGGTTAGGGTGGGTGAAACAGTGGATTTCAGGGTGCAGGAGTCGGGGGTGTACCTATTCGATGAGCGGGGCCAGCTACTCAAAGCTCACGGGTAGACTCCTCTACATCCCGGCGCTCGCATACCTGGCAGCGTTCGGCGTCTTCCCACTGCTACTCTCAATATACTATTCTTCACCCAGTAGCGGGCTATCCTCATACGTAGCCCTATTCGAATTCCCCCAGCTACCCATCGTGATCAGGAACACCCTTATATTCTCGTTTGGGACGGCTGGTTTCGCCACCCTACTCGGTCTGCTGCTTGCGGTTTTCGCTGATAGCCTGCCGAGGGGAAGCCGACTGGCGTCCATCCTAGTCTACCTACCCTTCACTGTACCATTCACGGCGAGCGCACTCATCTGGACGACGATTTACGACCCCATCTATGGCCCCGCGAACTACTTTGCATCCATGATGGGGCTACCCAGACTCAACTGGCTAGGGCAACCCAGTCTACAGATATATAGTACAACCATCGTAAGTATATGGAGCAGCGTTCCCCTAGCCTTCCTACTCATCCTCGCGGGCCTGAGGTCCGTGTCGAATAGCGTGAGGGAGGCGTCGAGGATGGATGGGATGGGCTTGGGCGACTACTATACGAACATAGCCATACCTCTCAGCAAGGGATCCATACTCACAGCATTTCTACTCACACTCATACTCGCCTTCGGCAACTTCGACCTCCCATACATCCTAAACAGCGGATACTCCTACAGCATGGCCACGCTACCATTTCTCGTGTGGTTTGAAATATTCTATCAAAACCTGATCTCCCAGGGCCTAGCGGCCGGAGTGCTACTCACGGCCCTGTGAGCGTGTTCTCATATCTCCTCATACGCACAACTCTAGGCAACCCGGCTAGGCCGGGCAGAGTGAGGGTCACCCGCGCCAAAAGTCTGAGGGGCTCCCACAACACGCTTTCCAAGGCCTTAATGCCAGCCACCTACACCGTGAGCGTGCTGAGCTTGGCCTTCCTAGTTTTCCCCATCTACTGGATGCTGCTCATAGCCTTCAGACCAGGCACCCTCAACTTTGTTTTCCCACCCCTCATCTACCCCAAGGTTTTCAACCCCGCCACATTCATCGCAACACTGAGGCAATCCGAGCCCTACGTTATAACAACCCTAGCCGTCTCAATAGTGGTTATGGGGTTCACGATAATCGTAGCCGCACCCGCAGCCTTCAGCGTCGCACGCCAAAACAAGAGGTGGCTGCTGCTCATGTGCATCTACCTTTACGGTCTACCCTCAACAAGCTATGTTTTCGGAGTGTACACCATAATATATCATATCCACCTGCTCAACACCTGGGCGGGTCTAATGCTAACCTTCCCCCTCTTCACCGTGCCCTTCGCGGTTTGGACACTCACCAACTTCTACTCCACCCTGCCAAAACACTACGAGGAAGCGTCACTAATTGACGGTTACACGCCGCTCAAATCCTTCTACAGAGTTGTAATGCCCCTCGCAAGACCAGGCCTGTTCGCCACGGCCCTACTATCATTCATATTTTCCTGGCACCTCCTACTATTCCCCCTCGTACTCTCCGAGACCCCCTACCAATATAACTTCCCACCAACCGGCTCATTCACGGTTACCAACTTCGCAACACTCTTCGACCCCCAGAGCCTGGGCTCAACCGTCACCGCGAACGTATGGGGGCAGGTGGGCTCCGCGGGAATAATACTCGCCATACCAGTCATGCTCATAGCCATACTCGCACAGGACTACCTGCTCAGAGGCCTCTATCCCGGCGGCTCAAGAGAGTAGCCTGAACCCCTCCTCGGCTGGAAGAGGACGGGAACCCCCATCGGGGTGATGGGGACCATCCTTGCCGAGCACGCAGCTATTCGCGTGTGTACTCGAGGCTGTAGGAGGGTATCCCGCCTGTTGGTGCAACCCAGCACGCCACCCAGTGCTGGTTACCCACCTCAATAAGCTTCTGATCCCGCTCCCGGCACAGCTGGCTCGCATACCTGCACCTAGTGTGGAAGCGGCAGCCCTCCGGCGGGTTCACGGGGTTGGGTACATCTCCCTCCAGCACCATCCTTTTACGCTTAACCCTCGGGTCGGGTATGGGTATCGCTGAGAGTAGAGCCTGGGTGTAGGGGTGCATGGGGTTATTAAAGAGCTCATCGGTTGGTGCGTACTCCACCACCCTGCCTAGGTACATGACCGCCACGTAGTCACACATTTGGCGCACCGTGGCTAGGTCGTGTGAAATGTAGAGGTAGGAGAGCCTCTCACGCTCCTTCAGCTCGACGAGTAGGTTGAGTATTTGGGCTCGGATAGATAAGTCAAGGGAGGACACGGGCTCGTCCAGCAGCACGAGTTTTGGCTGGGTTGCGAGAGCCCTGGCAATGCACACCCTCTGCCTCTGCCCCCCGCTGAGCTCGTGCGGGTATCTCAACGCGTGGTAGTCTTCGAGGTTCACCTTCCTGAGCAGGCTGTACATCGCTTCCTCGAGTTCTCTCCCCCGCGCCAAGCCGTGTATTATGAGTGGCTCCTTGACGATGTCTCCAACCGTCATCATTGGGTCAAGGGAGGAGTAGGGGTTCTGGTATACGAGCTGAACGCTTCTCCTGAACTGTTTGGCGGAACCTGAATCCCCGAGGATCTCCGAAAGATCGGCTCCCATAAACTTCACAGATCCCGAGTCTGGGGGGATGAGTCCAGCCGCGATCTTGGCCGTAGTCGTCTTCCCACACCCGCTTTCACCAACCAGACCCACAGTGGACTGCTCGGGTAGTGTGAGGGACACCCCATCCACGGCCTTCACGTAGGCTGTCACCCTCGACCTGAAGGTATACCTCTCGGTTAGCGGATAATACTTCCTTACATCTTTGAGTTCAAGTATGTCTTGAGGCACCTATACCACCTCGAGCTTGATCTCCCGGAACCGGTGGCAGTAAACCGACCTAGATGGGAGGGTGTGGTCGGCTTGTGATCCAACCTTCTCCAGCCCCGGCTCCTCTTGTGAGCACCTTTCAACCGCGTATGGGCAGCGGGGGTGAAATCTGCACCCTTGGGGTGGTTGAACCAAGTCGGGAATGTTTCCGGGAATAGCCCTCAGCCTGACCCTCTTATCTACACGCGGCACAGAGAGTAGGAGGGCTTGGGTGTAGGGGTGGAGGGGGGAGTGGAAGATGTCATCCACCGAACCCGACTCGCAAACTTTGCCGGCGTACATGACTGTGACCTCGTCGGCCACCTGAGCGACTATGCCCAGGTCGTGGGTTATGAGTATTATGGATAGGCCGTACTCGTCTCTGAGGCTACGCATAAGCTCGAGTATCTGGGCTTGGATTGTGACGTCGAGAGCCGTGGTGGGCTCGTCAGCTATCAACACCTTCGGGTTGCCGGCGAGCGCGCGGGCTATGGCCACCCTCTGACGCATACCCCCACTCAGCTGGTGGGGGTAGCTTTTCAACACGTTCTCGGGGCCGGGTATCTTCACATCCTCCAGCAACTTCCTTGCCTTCTTCTTCGCCTGCTCCCTGTCGAGTTCGGTTGTGACCATGATTGCCTCAACCAGCTGGTCTTGAATAGTGAACATGGGGTCGAGTGTGGCTGTGGGATCCTGCTGGATCAGGGATATGCGCCTACCCCTCACCATCCTCATCTGCCTTTCACCCAAGTCGAGTAGATTCCTCCCCTCAAAAACAATCCTCCCCCCCACTATTCGGCCGGGTTTGGGCACAATCCTGAGTATCGACTGGGCTGTGACGGTCTTACCCGAACCCGACTCGCCCACGAGTGCGTGAATAGTTGAGGGTCTGACACTGAAGCCCACATCGTCAACCGCCTTAACCACTCCCGCTTCAGTGTAGAAGTATGTTCTGAGTGATTCCACCTGAAGAGTCGGCTCCAAAGCTTCTCACTCCCTGAGTTTCGGGTTGAGTGCATCACTCAGCCCGTCCCCGAGCAGGTTGAACGCCAACACAAGTATCACCACTGATAGGCCTGGGAAGAGCTCGGCCCACCACTCCACATCCATATAGGGAAAGTTGAGGTACATTATCTCGCCGAGTGAGAGTATGTTTCCCGAGCCGAAGCCTAGGAAGAAGAGCGCTACCTCTGTGAGTATCGAGGTGGCCACCGTGAAGGATGTCAACACTACCACTTGGGCGAGCACGTTTGGAAGAATGTGTCTGAAAACGATTCTCGTGGTGGATGCCCCAAGCGCGCCTTCTCGGATTCTATGAACTCTAGGCTCTTCACCCGCAGAACCTCCCCCCTTATGAGCCTCGCGTTCGTAGCCCAAGAGAAGACGCCTATGATGATAATATAGAAGAGAAGCGTCTCCACCCCACTCAGCCTGCCCGCGAGAAGCCTTGAGAGGAGCAGTAGGAAGAGTAGGGCTGGGAAAACGATGAATAACTCGGTCACCCTCATGAGCACTGTGTCCACCACCCTGCCGTAAAAACCACTCACTAGGCCCACAAGTATGGCGAGCGCCATGGCGAACAGGGCCGCACCCACGCCTATGATTATGTCGACGTGCAGTGAAACGAGCACCCCGCTGAACACGTCTAGGCCGCCGACGGTGGTGCCGAAGGGGAAGACCCAGTCGTGGAAGAGTGGAGGCTTAAGCCATGTGGGGGGGATGTCCGTGTCCCCCTGAAGGAGCAGGTTATTCGAGTTCACATTGTAGGGCGCTATACGTGGGCCAATCGCGGCCAACACACACATGAACACGAGCATACCCAGACCCACGAGGCCCGCCTTACTCTTCCTGAAACGCCTGAGCGCCACAGCGAACTGGCTAGCCGACTTGCGCCTAACGGTCTCGGTCACCATCAACTCACCCTTACACGTGGGTCGATGTACACGTAGAGTATGTCGACGGCTATATTGCTCACCATGGTCATCACCGAGATCAGGAACACGATGGCGAGTATCACGGGGAAATCAAGGTTGGTTATAGCCCTCACAAACTCGTAGCCGAGTCCTGGCCAGCTGAACGTTGTCTCCGTCACAGGCGCACCCGCGATGCTCGTACCTAGAGCTAGGCCCACGAATGTTACGACCGGGGTTATAGCGTTCCTCAAAGCGTGCTTGTACACCGTTATCCTCTCGGGGGTACCCATCGCCTTCAGCGCCATTATGTAGTCACTCTGCATGATCTCAACCAGCCTGCTCCTGAGAAGCCTCACGTATAGCCCTAGATTAAAGTAGGCTATCACAGCAGCGGGAAGCGCGAGGTGAGCCAAGTAGTCACCCAAAGACCAGGGCCACACGGCGTTAAGAGAGTGCGCCCCCCCAGCCGGGAGGATCCCCAAATCATACGCGAAGAGAATTATGAGCATCTCACCCACCCAGAAAACGGGGGCGGAGATGCCGAAAACCGAAACACCCGTTATCACAAAGTCACCCAAACTGTTCCTCCTCTTAGCGGCGTAAACCGAGATGGGTATCGCGAGCGCCACGGACACCGCGAGAGCGGCGAGTTGGAGGTAAATTGTGGTCCAAGCCCAGCTCCAAATAATGTCCGAGACCGGCCTCCCACTCTGGATCGAAACGCCGAAGTTCAGGTGTACAACGTTCCAAAGCCAGTTGAGGTACTGTATGGCTGGGGGCCTGTTAAGCTGCAGGTAATTGATGAGTGCGTTGAGGGTTGCCTGTGGTAGCTCGGGGTCGTTGGCCTCCACGATGGCAACTGGGTTGCCGGCAGCCGCAAAAACAGTGAAGAAGGTTATCGCGGTGATGCCTATAACCATGGGCACTATGTAGAGTAGTCTCCTTATAACGTACCCCCAAATATTCAAGTGAGACCACCAAGCCTTATTTTCGCCGCCACGTAAATTCTCATGGCGTGTTTGGGTGAGTAATATTTGAGAAGAGGTATTAAAACCTTCCTGAACACTCTGCTGGTGGTCGCTTTGCTCCTCTCCGCGGACGCCGCGGTGAGTCTAGCAACGCGTGAGAGCCTCATCCCACACATCTCACTGTACTCATTCATAGAGGGTGCGATTCTCATGGCGGCCGCCGGTCTCGTCGACCTAGGCGACTCGGCCTTGGGGGCGTCGATACGCCGGGGACTATTCAGAACCGGCGAGGAATGGTCGTATAAAAAGTACAGTTCGGGCACCACTAAGGTTGTGATGCTGCTCTCAGGGGTAACACTATTCGTTCTATCCATAATAATGGTCTTATAGAAAAAATGGAGGGGGTTTGGAGCCGTCACCGTCTCCTCCGCATAGCCAGTACCGCGGCCAAGATTATTACTATGACTACGACCACTACGGCTATGATCACCGTGCTACTTGTAGTCGTGGTGGTTGTGCTCGTAGTCGTTGGAGGTGTGGTGACTTGGCCCACTGTTACCTCAACACTGTTGGACGTGTATGGTGGCAGCGCCTGCGCTGTGACGCTGGTGTTCCTGGTTAACGGCTCAATCCTACCCGGGAAGTAGGCCCTAAAGTAGTAGGCTCCCTGCGATGACTCCGAGGCGTTATAGCTGAAGGTTCCGCTGGAAGTGGTTGTGACGTTGGCCAGCGTGCTCCAAGTCTGGTTATCGGTGCTCTCCTGAATCTCTACGCTCATACCGCTGAAGGGTTGTCCGCTCGTTGCGTTATAGAATTTACCGTTCAAGCTGATCGTCTGGCCTGGGTTGACGTGGCTTGGACCGCTCAGCTGGAGTCCCGACGTATAGGACACGGTGTATCCGGCTGCGGCGAGGAGGCTGAGCGCTTCGCCAACATTGTAGGAGTACACGGGTATGTTGTTGGCGATAAGGTTCCAGCCGAGGTATGCTGGGCTTGTGTAAGCCGAGCCGTAGGCGCCGTAGCCTGCGAGTAGACCATTGATTATCTCGGTGTAGGGTATAAGGTAGGCTATGGCTTCACGCACATCCTGCGCGGCCTGAGCTGCCATAGCTGGATCCCGCTCGCCGAGGGGTGTGGCAACCCCTGTGCCGAATATTGGGTTATACATGTTGAAGGCCATTATCTGCCACCCCCCGAAGCCTGGCCCATAGTCCACTATCTTAACCCACGGCTGGTTTGTGAACTCACCAGAAGCCCTCTCAATCGTGGGGTAATAGTTTAAGTCCACTATCTGCACACTACCAGACTTGAGATCCGCGATCGCCGTATCCTTCTGGAGGATGCCCTGCACCGTGAACTGGTTAACCTGGTAGAGTCCTTGGCTTTCGAGCGCGGTCGCGTTCCAGAAGAAGGGGTTCTTAACTAGGGTTATCGCGTCGGCTGTCTTGTCGAAGCTGTTTTGCGTCCACATGTACGGCCCAGATCCTACCGGCCCGTATACCGTCTCAACTGTGCCGTTGGGCAGCGTCACAGTGATGGAGCCCGTACCCGTAATCATGGGTGACGACTTCAACTCTGAGGGTGGTACTGACTCCCATATGTGCATGGGCACTATGAATAGCCCCGTCAACTCCTCCTCTGGGAAGATACCGTAGGCACGCCCGCCGCAGAACCCGAGCTGTATCTTTATCGTTGTGGAGTTTATCGCCGTGACGCTACCACTAGTATACTTGACCTGCGGATAGCAGATCTGGTATGTTGGAGGATTATCGAGGACGGTGGTGGTGCCGTTGAGCCAGGTGAAGGTGACGTTTGTGCCAAGAACATTGATCCACTCACCGTACGTAGCGCTCGCGAACTCCGGGTTCATGTTGCTCCAGATACTGTATATCACGTCATTAACCGTAACGGGTTCACCGTCAGAGAATCTCGCGTTGTTCCTAATCGTTATGTACCACGTGTGTCCTCCATCAGGGGTGGACCAGTTGGTGGCTATTGAGGGTACAAGCTGTGCGGTTGAGGGGTTAAGAGCTATGAGTGGGGAGTAGATTTGGTATGAATACTCTTGGTCATAATACACTGATCCACCGAAATAGTTTGGTGTGGCTGATGTATCGGGTATGGTGTCTGGTACCGCGAGCACCACCGAGCTCATACCCGTGAGATACTGTGCTTGCAGGTCAACGGACTGCCATTTGGGTGACATGCCGTGAACCTGCGGTGCAACAAGGTCGAAGGCGTCTGGATAAGCCACGGGTATCGCTGGCAGAATCTTTGCCTCATTCTCGTAGAATTGAGCCCAAGCCGTCCAGTTGCCCCCCGGCTGAGAAACGAACTGCAGGGCAAGCTGGTTTTCCTGCGTGTTGTTAAAGTGCTCGAAGTTTATGCCTGGTGGAAACGTTGAGAGCGAGCCGTAGAGCCATCTGGCAGGATTAATGAGTGGGTTAGAGTTGTAAAGCCCGACGAAGGCTATATCGTACCCACCCTGGCTGAAGCTCTCGTTCCAAGTGCTTTGGGGTCCAAGAAGGTGCGCTATTAGGGTTGAGAAGGGTGCGTAGGTGAGCTGAGCATTTATACCCACTTGCTGAAGGGATTTCTGGATTATTGAGCACCACTGCTGTCTGGCTGGGTTACCGATTGGGCACAGCAGGTCGACCGTGAACAGCTGACCAGAACTCTGTGCGTG
>JGI20133J14441_1000763_pt1 | contig 29304 bp, 24 predicted proteins | sample RS3BMetagenome_FD_14441 | JGI IMG/M metagenome (IMG submission 14441)
AGGATGGTCGGCGTTCCCCATGATGCCTTCTTCAGCAACGCAGAAGGCATATGAATGGGTGGGTACGTCGAGACAGGGGCGGAGCGGAGTGGGGCCAGTGAACCCGTGAGGTCCCTATATGATGCACTGAAGCCCAAGCTCCACTACGCGTATGATAGGTGTGCGGACGCATACCTACGTATGCCTTCGTAGAGTGAAACCCTATAGGTGCACCAAGTATGTCTGGACGAGCATTCAGCTATGTCAGAGACCTACCCCCTCCTAATTCACCGCTTGTGATGCGCTGGCCAATAATGCTGGCAACCCATTATACTGATATTTAAATTCGTCGTGCGCCTATTAGATATGGTGGTATTCATGGATGTGTTTAAGGCTGTTAGCAGTCGGCTTGAGATTCGAGAGTTCGCGGATAAACCGGTGCCAGATGAGGTTAAGCTCAGGGTTCTAGAAGCCGCCCGCCTCTCCCCCAGCGGTGTGAACACGCAGCACTGGCGCTTCATACTTGTGGATGATAAGAAGGCTCTCAGGGAGCTCGCGGACATGAGCACCACGGGTAAGTGGGTGGGGGATGCGGCTTTCGCTGTTATAGTGCTCACCGACCCCAAGTACCCCTTCCATAGGCTCGACGCTGGGAGGGTGATAAGCAGCATGCAGCTGGTAGCATGGGAAGACGGGGTGGGTTCGCGCATATACACCGGCATAGATGAGCAAAGGATGCGGGGGAGGTTCGGCATACCTCAATCCCTAGAGATAACCGCCGTAGTTGGCTTCGGCTACCCGAAGAGGCGTGTCTTGGGGAGAAAGAATCGTCTCCCACTAGAAAAAGTAGCCTTCCAAGGGAGGTACGGGGAACCCTTAAGCCTCAAGCACTGATCTCTTTCAGCCCCCTACGCAAACCCCGTGTGGAGCGCCACCCAACACCTTCTCGGGCTCCAGCAACCTGGGCCAGACGATGGATAGCGTGAATAGCACCTGAACCAACCTCCGAATAGCGTCGTTGATGAATAGGGGTGAGGGCTCTACGCCTCCCCCAGTTACAAACGTTAGTGCGTTCGTGCTGGACGCAGAACGCACGCCTTCAAAACCAGTGATGTAACCAGACACGCTCTGTGTTCCCGTGTGGATATACGAAAACCTATCGAAGAGCGCGAGCATAGCGTTGCAGCCACCCTGTGTTGTGGTAGGGATATACCCCTGCCCAGTTCTACAGAAATGTTGGGGAAGGGGTGTGTACACCATAAGTGTGAGAGCCGCGCCCAATGTGAAAAGGGTTGGAAGAATGGTTGGAAGCCAGCAGTAAATGAATCTCACTGCGAACCCTAACAGCCTACACACCCTTAGGCGTAAGCCCACCACAAACAAGGTGTATTAAGGGGGCATATAAAAATTACCAGCATTAAAATTCAATATGTAATATTTCATTATATCTACGATAGTCAAACAAAAGAATCTACAGATTAATCACTATAATAGGAATCTTATTATAAGTAAACTCGGGCACCACAACCTTGGTCTCCCCTAGTCGATAGTGTTCCCGATACGGTAAAAGACGGCAATATATGTAATGTTTGCGCGGTTAGATCCCACTCCTCAGCCTTTGATGGCTTTCGGATTGTCTAAAGCGCTATGCTGTGACTGCGGTAGTGTCCGGATAGGCGTTTCCCACGCTTGGAGGCCACGGCGCCCGCCAACCCCTAATCCGGGCACCATCAGTATACCCAAAAAAATACTTATATATATCCTAGTGATTCAAGTGTTTGATTGGAATCCATTTTCACCAAGGTCGGAGGGGGGAGGTGGGGTAAGGGGTGGCTGAGGTTCAGGAGGTTTCTCGCCGTACTGGTCGCGGCCGCACTCGTGGCGGCGCCCACACAGGTGCTCACGGTTTACGCGCACGGGGGCGACACGCTGAAGCCGGGGTACACGGTGATACTCGGCGGTCCACACCACGTGGCTAGTGTCAAATATTATAACTACTCTTCATCATCCTCAGCGGATCCATCGGGGGTTCAGGAGGTGGATCGGGGTGGCTGGAGTAACACCACGCTGAGCGGGGAGAACTGGGCCATGAACCTATCAGTGGGTGAATGGGGTGGTGGGAGCGCTTGGCTCGTATCCTACACCCTGCACGGACACGGGTACACGCTGAGCGTGGTTGAGAGCGAGTATACGGGTGTGCTCAACGCAGCCATCAACCTGGACCCAGCCCACGATAAGGTGAACTACACCCAGTTCATAGTGAAGGTGAACTACACCCAGTTCATAGTGCTCAACTACTCTTCAAGCGTCCTCGACGGGGAGAAGGGTATATCATACGCGCTCAGGTGGATGAGCCACCAGTACGCCCATAGCAGCGGTGGTGATAACACCACGCTCAGGGAGTGGTCACACTACTTGGACGTCATGGCGTCGGCTGTAGACGCACTCAGCGCGCACCTACCACCCAGCGTCCTCAACCTGAATATAAGTGGGGGCGCCGTCTCCGCGTATGATTTAACCCAGTGCCAGTGGGCCACAATAGAGTTGGCGGTGGCCGCCCTAGCGTTCTACTTGGCGTGTTCATCCACATTCGGCTTGGGGTGCTTCCTAGCGATATTCAGCTTGGAGGCGGCGACATTCAACTTCCAGCAGTACTGTCTCAACGGCAGCGGTGGGTGAGTGGTGGTGAAGCTCCCGGCGTTCAGCTTCTACGCGGTCACGGGGCTCTTCCTCGTACTCGTCTCAGCACTCGTGTTCCCCCACTTCGAGAAGGATGTGCCGGGAACATACCTCTCAGTGGCCACCATCATCCTGTTAGCCGCCACATACGCAGTCATAGTGGTGGGGTGGCTGAGGCACAGGAGTGGGAGACAGGCATAGACTCGAGTGAGTGCACATCGCAAAAATAAAAGGAATAAGTGATGCGACACAATTAAAGGTGTCATGAGCCTCAAGGTACAATTCTTAATTCCGTATGAACGGAGACCTTCGCTTCAACCGTCGATATACTCAACGCCGCCACCGAACTCGAATACGCCATCCATGCGTCAAGTGGATCCGACGCCGCCCAGCACATTGGGAACGCCATCACATGGATCCAGCACGCGAACGACTACTTCGCGGTTGGCCGCAGACTCGGGATCAGGTACGCGATCGTCTACTCACAGCTCTCAGATTTGGCGCAGGCAATAATCAACGGGCTACAACAGATGCAGTCCCAAGTGGCCAACCTCGAGGGAAGCGCGCTACAACATTACCAGAGCGGGACGATCTACCAGTTCCAAGGCGTCATGGGTGAGCTATGCACCGCAACGTCGGCTAGGATCGGGCGCCACCCACCAATCCTAAGTGGGTGGCTCGCAAAGCCGTGAACAGGGTTCTGGTCAGAGGGTCACCGTGTAATACCACGTGGGCCTATCAGTGTAGTCGACTCCCGTGCAGTTGGTAGCCGTACCCTCTTGGCGCCCGCTGAACTCGGCCACCTCCCCCCTAGATTCCCCGAGCACATACTCACACCTTATCCGGGCAGGCGCGCCACATGGACCACGGGCTTAGCAAGCCCGCTCCCTGCTAGGCTAGGAGACCCCAGCTCCTTATCCGGACAGGCATGAGCGTGTAAGCGGAAGCAGAGCAACAATGCCACAAACACGTAACGGTAGTCGTTCATCCGAGCCTAGCAAACCTTATCCGGACAGATGTGTAGTAATTCTTAAATAAAAAATCTTAAAAGCAGTGCTAGTTATGACGGTCAATGTTAAGGTGTGGTATGTAATCATCATGGTAATAATCGTGGTCACGGCTGTCGTATCGAGCTTGGTTGTATTGGGTCAAGGCTCCACGCACATAATCCTGGACCTATTGGGTGGCCAGCAGTACTTCGGGGCATCTTATGTGCATCTGGGTGATAATGGTGGCACACCAAGTGCTGCATGGCCAGTGTATTATAACCAAACGGACGCAAGCCTGTACTGGGGCACGGCAAGTAAAAACCAGCCCGTACTAGACCTACTAGTGGCAGCCCCGTATAACTTTGCCGGTGCCATGTTCTGGCCGGTGTATTATAACGGCGGTTCCTCTTCAACAATAACCTTGATTGGCGCATACACCCAGGCTACGTCACCGGTGGGTGATGGTTTTGAGGTCTACCTATTTCTAACTCCGACAAAATGGGGCATAAGCTCCGAGTACAACTACTCATTTCCCTATTGGTTTAGTCGGGGTCAAGCAATTATGTCACCAGTAGCAGGCGATGTGATACTATCCCAAAGCTCCAATGAGTATATTGCGGTTGAGTGGGATGCCTACTGGCAATATGGATATCGTACCAGTGGTGCCAGTGGGCAATGGAATGTGTGGTTGGTTAATAACACAAACGGTTCATCCGCAAATATTTACCCAAACCCATCATCCAATCTCGGTTCAGGATATGCCGGTTGGGACGGTATAGGTACTGGCTACTTCCAACCTAACCCTGGTGATTACATACGCATAACCGTTACTTACGACCCAAAGGTAAACATGCTTAGTGGTTACGCCTATGACATGAACACTAGTCAGTGGGCAAACTTCACGTTAAACCTAAACGGCTACTATACACTACCGAGGGACGGCAACTACATATTTGGTGTTGGCGCTAGTATAGGCACAGCAGAATATGCTAACTGGGCTTTGTTATATGTGGCAACTCAGGGCTTGATGCCAATCCCATCACCATCGACGCCAAACATCATATTGTACCTTATTACTGCGTCGATTTTAATAGTCATCTTTATAGTGGTGGTTATCGTTGTTGTGAGGGGGAGGAGGCATTAATGTTTAGGTTCTCATTATACCTCTTAAGAGCCTAAAGGTCAAGGTGACCCCGTGGACTTCTCGGATGCTGTAACAGGCAGACTGCTAGAGGTTGATCGGAGAAGCTGTTGAGTTGCGAGGGTTATACGTTGCCCTTCAGAGTTTTACCACGTACAATGTATTGAGAAGAGAGCCCTCTTCACAGCCTTGAACTCCTTCCTCCATTTAACTCTCTTTTTGCTCATGGCCTCTATGAACAGAATATGCGGTATCCCTAACTGATATTTATAAGTAACATACGTAGCGGAAGCCAAAGAGACGAAGTTTACGCTTTATCCGCTTTTCAACAAACCTCATCCGGACAGGATCTTGCACTCTACGGAGTTATGTATTTCTCCAAAACAGTGTTTTTATCCTTCCACTCAAATATCTTGGGTGAGGTGTCAAATCCGTATCTCGCTATCAGGTCGTTTACTTTGTGTATTAGCGAGTCTGAGCCGAGTATGGCCCCATAGTAGCTTGCGCCCGACTTCTCCTCGAACATTTTCCTAGAATCCTCATATCCTTCGAATCGCAGCACACCCGCGTGTATTGCGCTCACACCGGCCTCCTTTAACTTTTTGAGTAGGCCTTCAAGGTCAACCATGAACAGGTTTGGGATAATGGGTGCCAGAGAGACCCATGTGGTTATACCCTCCTCTGATAGGCGTCTAAGGGTTTCAAGCCTGCGCTCCAATGGTGGAACCCGGGGTTCAAACATCCTGTTGGGGACACTCGTGATCGACATTCCAACCCTTATCCACCCGAACTTCTTAAGGATGTCTAAATCGCGTAGTACTAGGTGGGATCTTGTGAGAATGTTCACGGGGAAATCGTGTTCGAGGAGTACTTCTAGGCATGACCTAGTTAGCCTGTACTTGGCTTCAACCGCTTGATATGGGTCAGAGGCGCTTGACAGGAACACCACCCCCCGCGCCGCCTTCCTGAGTTCGTGTTCGAGCACTTCTGGCGCGTTTATCTTGACATCCACATACTGACCCCACGGTCTCTCGTCGTGTATAAGTGAAGGTGCATAGCAGTATATGCACCCATGCAGACACCCCCTGTAGAGATTCAAAGTGTACTCCGGATACCTCCACCCATAGTTCATCCTGTGAAGAAGGGTGGCGCACCTAACCTCTCTTATACTCAAACCGTTCACATGCTCAGCCGTATACATCAGAAAAGATTCACAAGTGAGTATATATAACTAGTTGGAATAACAGTACCACTAAAGACAAGATCTTAGCTCGTGTTTACGCAAAGCGCGTCTTAGTGACTGGTGAATAGGAGGGAAGGGAGGCAAGCGCAATGATACTGTGCGTGTTGATTCTAAGCCCTCAGGTGTTCAGGTGTCTGCGCTTAGCTCGCTTCTCGTCCAACCAGCCAGCGCATGAGTGCGAGCAGCCCTACTGCGGATGCTAACACGATTAGTGCGTCGGGGTTAAGCCTGGATAGGGCGTAACTGGCGAGAGCGCTCACCACCACGGCCGCAACCAACACCCCGAGTACTCCCGCGTGTTTCCTAGAGAGCATCATGGCTCTCGTGTAGGCCTCCCGGTCGACGCCCCTATCTGCCGCGAGTACGCCTCGCAGAGAGTGTTCGAGGCTCAGGCGTTCCGCGATGAGTGTGAGGAGGGTGGCTGAAACCAGATAGGAGTATGTGTGCGGTATGAGTAATCCAAGCATGAGCGAGAGTGGGTAGTATGTGAAAGCGCAGGATAAGTATACGCCAATCCTTAGATGGTTGGTGTGACCCGCGTAGAGGAGGCACACGCTCATGACGCCTAGGGCTAGGGTGGCTGGCTGCCTTACGAGCAAGGCTGCGGCTAGGGGTAGGGCTGCTGCCACACCCAGTGTGAGCCTACTCAAGGGTACACCACCCTGAAACCCCCGTCACGCGTCCACTCGACCACCGTGGAGAAGGCTGAGGCCTCTTTGTAGAACCACTCCCTCTCTGCTTGGGCAACCCTGAGGCCCACATCGAGCTTCGCGTTCTTTTCGAGCCTGAGTTTCACCAACTCCGCGTACTCCTCTTGTAAGGTGTCCACGTACACGAGGTTTGTTTTGAAGCCTTTTAGAGATAGGCCGTGTATCGCGCCCAGAAGGTTCACGCTTGGGGACGCGGCCACGAAAAACAGGACACCTCTCCTCTCCCTGTACTGCTCGCCGAAGAAGAGTTGGAGCACCCATTCGACGCTCTCAGCCCCCCACGCTGACCCCTCAGACACATCCACGAGCGCTTCAACTATGCGCCTCAACTGCCTCCCACCGTAGGCTGGGGGGATCTTTAGGAGTATGGACCCAAGCACCACGAGCCCAACCCTGTTGCCCCCGCGGATAAGCGATGAGGCGAGCTCGTAGGCACAGCACGCAATCTGGTTCTGGGCGCTCCAATCACCAATGCTTGAAACATCACCGGAATACATGTCCACAACTATAACGCAGTCAAGCCCCCTCTCACTCGACCACACGTTCACCTGAGGCTTCGAGGTCCTCGCATACGCCTTCCAGTTCACAGAATCCAGAGGGTCACCAGCCGAGTACTGCCTTATCTCCAAATACTCCGCCCTGCCACCCCTCCTCCGAGACTGGCTGAGCCCAACCCAGCTCAACGTTCTAACCCAGCCCACATCAAGTCGCCTGTGGATGAGTGGGGGATACACCCTCAGCTCACCCGTAACACTGACCCCCTCACGCCTCTCAAACAAGCCTAGTAGGGTGGACACCCTATAACTCAAATCCCCAAACCCGTATACACCCACCCTGTTACAGCTAACCGTGTAGCGTAGCGTCGCACACTCACCCGGTTTGAGGGTGCACACAAGGGTGGTCGAACCCTTCGCAAGGACGCAGTGCTCCGGTAACTCATCCTCTAACTCGAGCCGCGCTATCGGCCCTCCCAGGTTACTCACACGAACCTCCACAGCTACCTCCTCACCCACTAGGACTCTCCCCGGATTTACGGCTCGCTCGAAGGCGAGTCTGGCCACGGGTGGTGGACCCGCTAGGTCTAGTGCCACAAGCACTGTTAATGGTAGGGCGAACAGGCCTATCGGTGAGGCGGTTACCACGGATAACCAAACGCCTAAGGCGGTGAGTGTGAGTATGGCTGCGAGCTTGGGTGTCAGCTCAGTCCACCTTGGGTACGGGTACACTCTTCAGAACGCTCTCCACGACCTCCTCTTGGGTGACGCCTCTTATAGAATACTCTGGGGAGAGGATGAGCCTGTGGGCTAGCACGGGCACCGCGACACCCTTCACATCCTCTGGGGTCACGTAGTCTCTGCCGAGACAGCTAGCCCTAGCCTTAGCCATCCTGAGTAGGTGTATTGTGCCCCGTGGGCTAACACCCACATCCACACCCTTCACGACCCTCGTGGCCGCCGCGAGCCTGACCACATACCTCTTAACGTCTGGGTGAGCGTACACCGAGTCAACGCTACCCTGAAGCCTAACCACAGCCTCGGGGTCAGCAACCCTCTCAACACCCTTCAAGCTATCCCCCACCTTCTCCTTTAAGTCGAGTATACCGAGCTCCTCCTCCTCGCTCGGATAGCCCATCCTCAGCCTCACAGTGAACCTGTCAAGCTGGGCTTCCGGCAGCGGGTATGTACCCTCATACTCGATCGGATTCTGTGTGCCGAGAACCATGAAGGGTGAGGGCAGCTCGAAGGTGTTGTTTTCAACGCTAACCTGCCTCTCCTGCATGGCCTCAAGTAGAGCCGACTGTGTTTTAGGAGGGCTGCGGTTAATCTCATCCGCCAAGAGTATCTGGGTGAACACTGGCCCCCTCACAAACCTGAACCCACCACCCCCGCCGTCGAGCACAAACGTGCCAGTTATGTCCGCGGGTAGCAGGTCGGCTGTAAACTGGATCCTCCTAAACTCACATCCAAGCGCTGCGGCGAAGCCCTTTGCGAGGGTGGTCTTACCAAGTCCCGGGTTATCCTCGAACAGCACGTGTCCCCCCACAAGCAGGGTGTAGCAAACCATCCTGATCACCTCATCCTTACCAACGATGATATTAGAAAGCGAGCGGATAACCCCATCCGCGAACTCCTTACCCGTCATCAACCCACACCAACCCCCTACGCTTCCTCAACCTCCCCATTCAGGCCAGCCGAGCGGCTTCGGGCGTGTGTAACAGCCAAACTCAGGGCGTCCTCGAGATCCGCCCCCGAGCTTAAGGCCTCAAACAGGGATTGCTCGAACGGCGACGCATAGAAGGATTTTCGAGTGTCACGTCTCAAATTACCCAAGCGAGCATAGTAGAGCACCCTGCTCCTAGCTTTACCCGAACCCCAAGTCTGCGGGCCCGTTTGGGGCGGATTGCCGGGTACACGTCTAGCTATCCACATAGTGATGTATATGCACATCAAGCCAACAAGCGCAGCGTCAACCACGAGTAGCTTGGCTTGGGTGTACACGAGCACCCCCAGAATGAATCCCGTGAAGACCAGCAAACCCTTATTGTTTAACACCAAGCTCTATACGCCTCCTCACAGCCTCAAGAAAGTGTGACATAAAGTGTGATAAGGCTTCCTCCTCCTCTACACTCAGCCCACTAGAGTAGCGCGATCGACCGAACACTTCGGCAAACCTCCTCGCCTCAACCCTATCAAGACCCATACTCTGAGCCACCCTGTCAAGAAATTCGGTGGGCGCCTCCCACGCCTGCTCCCTTATACCCAGCTTCACACACAAATCCCTCAGACGCCTATAGTACTCCGCCAAAGCCCCAAGCTTAGCGGCCCCATAAGAAGAGGAGAAACGCCTAGAAGACTCCTCGAGAAGAGATATAGCCCCCGACAGGTCATACACGCCGGCCCTATTCCCTCTGAAGAACAATACGAAGAGGCCTCCCAACCCAACCGCCAAAAGCAAAGCCAAACCAAGCCACCCAGGCAAAACCATCCCCCCACCAGGGGACAAAGCCTCCCCGTAGGGAGGGGTTAAACTCACGTTGGGACGCGTGTACCCCACGCGCGACGAGTAGTTAAACAGTGAATTAAGCGTACCCCCAGCCGACTCATTTGGAAAAGGAAGCCTAAACGCCGGGATACGTGTAGCCCCAGCGCCGTTCAACCCCCCGTCGAACACTGCAGACAACGCAACAACGCACAAAACCAGAAGCAAAATCACGCCCACAACTCTAAAACCAAACACAACACCTCCACGCACACCAAAATATAACATTAACCCAAAAACCCCTCAAACCACCAATGTTTAGCGTGATGTGTAACTTTCTCATGTCCGAATTAGCTTGGAATTAAGGGTATAAAGATAGTTACATTCGTTCTCTATTTACAAAGTTTACAAATACTGACTCTATCATAGCTGTCAGAGTATATGAAGAAATACAACCATACTCTAATAATTGAATTACAAAAATCAGTATAAAACAAGACATTAAATGCTTGCTAGTTTTCAAAGAGCGGTTTATCAAGGAAGGCGTTCAAACGTGCTTAGCGGCTATCCGCAAACCACCGAGTCGTTGTAAGCGCCTCTAGTACAATTTAAGATATTGTTATGATTTAAAAGGGGTATGTAATTCAAAATTATATCCAATAGCGTATAAGCATATGACCCAAATATTATCGGAAGATTTTCCTTAACCAAAGATTTTTACGCATCTACTGTTTATGACTTTATGCGGAATATATCTAAAAGCTGGTTTCTTCTCGACAGCATTTCACAAGACTTTCTCGGTGAGGTTAACCCAATAAACATCGCTTTCCGTACATCCGAGAGGGGACTAATAATGATTGACACTGGGATTCCTGGAAGCCTTAACTTGATCGAAAGAGAGTTAGAGGAGGCGGGACTTTCTCTTAAGCTGGTGAAAAGCCTGATTATCACACATCACCACCCCGATCATATAGGAAACATTAACCTCATTCATCAGCGATACCCAAACATCCATATCTACGCACATAAAATTGAGATCCCGTATATAACGGGAGAAATGGAGGTAGCTAAAGGTAACATAAGTATTGATGAACTAAGAGAACTCTTTCCCCGTGTCACTAGAAAGCAAGTGGAACAGTTCTACAAAACTCAAAGCCTTGTATTTTTCAATGGAAATCTAAGAAGTATATCAGAGAGAGAATCAGGCGAGATACCTCCCATGCTTAGAGTGATACACACTCCGGGGCACACACCAGGGCATATCTGTATCTACGATCCCCAAGAGAAGATTTTGGTTGCGGGCGATCTCATGATGTACTGGAAAGGCAAGCTTAGAGGACCTGTCGCCAGCTTCTCAAGCAACTACACACTAGCTATGCGTTCACTCAAGAAGGTATTGAACCTTGAAGTAAGTACATTAGTAGGCTACCATGGTAATATTTACCAAGGCAACATCCAAAATGTCCTCGAGTGACGTTCTTTGATCACTTCTTAATCCTATGATATCCTCTACAAGAAAGCATGTACGGGAAGCTTGATTACGTTATATCACTGATCAATAATACCCATTAAAATTCTCATGGAACTATATCTGAACAAATCTACAATGATACAATAACTCAGGATTACAATATCGCGCTCTTTTTCGTGGATTACCTGGGTAATTTTAGCCTCATATGCTCTAGAACTTTTTGTTTCTTTATAACCCATAGAGTGAAAAAGAACTATGTTTATTCAACATAAATTAAACAGCATACTTAAATATAACATGTAATTATAACTCTTGCCTTGAAACCTGAGAAAGAGCCTAGTCAAACAGGGTTCACAGTGCCGGTAAGGTATTCGCTGTTTATTACTTTAATATCATTCTTTGGGTGGACGTTGGCCTTTATGGATTCACAGTTCTTTGGACTGCTCGTTCCTAAGATTATAGCTGCTATGTCGCTTTCGCTCAACGATATCAGTCTTGTTACGTTGTTTTCAAATATATTTGGGGCTTTGGCATCAATAATTATGGGTCAAATCATGGATAGGAGGGGGCGGCTACTACCCTTCCAGCTCACTCTTATCTTTTATTCGCTAGGCTCATTGCTTACCGCGTTAAGCAACAATCTCTTTACATTAACTGGAGCAAGGTCCGTCGTAGCATTTGGAACAGCACCAGAAGGAAGCGTGGCTAGTGTGATGGTTACTGAGAATACAAGCAGGAAGGTGAGGGGAATCGCGACTGGGCTGCTACTCTTAGGGGTGCCCGTCGGAACAACTATAGCCACAATAATAACTGGGCTGGTTGTTGTTACGGCCGGCCTTAGCTTCAGGACAGTCTTTCTTATAGGCATATTCCCTGCTTTACTGATTTTACTCGTCAGACTTCGAGCAAAGGAAAGTGCGAGGTATGTCGAACTCAAAAGAATCAAAGAAGGCGTTAAGGCAGGTGAAGGCATAGACCCAAAGGGAAGAGTTGATCTGAACAAGCTTACGCACGATCCAATAAGACAGCTATTCGAACCCGACCTTAGAAGAAAATCATTGGTAGTCATAATCTTCACAACACTTGCTTCTGGTGTTTTCTTCAGTATACTGCTTTTCGCTACGGAATACCTTACGGTCGTAAAGGGGTTAAGTTATGGCTTATCACTCTTCGTCGTCGGAGCAGGGTCCTCGGCATCCATAATAGGCTATGTTGCAGCCACGTTCATTGGTCAAAAGATAGGGAGAAAAGAAACAACAATAATCTTTGGTCTTCTTGGCGGAGTTGCTCTTCTAGCTCTTGCCATATCAAAATCATATACGGGTGTACTAGTTAGCTATGTACTCTATCAGGTCTTCTTTGCAGCTATTGGTTCAACGTTCGTTGCTTTTTTTGCTGAAATGTATCCCACGAGGGCACGTGGTGCAGGGCAGAGTCTAAATTTCGCTTCGCAATCGGCTGGATTCGCAATTTGGCCGTTAATGTTTACTGTAACAATTGCTGCCTTAGGATGGAATACTGCATTTTTGCTCCTTGAAGTTGTACCCCTCTTCATTTCGGCGTTGAGCCTACTAGCTGTTAAGAGAATAAACCCGCAGGCAGAACTCGAGGACATAGCCATATAGTCATATCGCTGCAAATGAAGATGGTGTCTGGATAACGCTTTTCTACGCTTGGATACAGAGGTCACCGCGTTCTAATCTGGACACAAATGAAAGTTATTTAGATAAATATCAATCAGCTTCAGTTATATGAAAACATAAAAAGGCTATAGGGCGCAATTTTAAGTCCAGTACCTGATAGTGTCATATCTGTGGTCAGTTATTTGCTGCTATATTGTATGATGCGGATATTCCCTGGTTCTATACAATGAACTTAGAAAATAGGATAACTGTTTATACCGTTAATATCAGTACATTGTAATACTTCTGGTTTAAATATACACTTTGAGCATAATGTTTTTCCCTTGTATTACTTGCACACTTTACGCAAGAGCTAAATATACTAGTTGTATCAAAAATTTGTAGCTGACTTAGTAATTAATATTACTTCGATATAAAAATACAGTGTAATGTAAAAGAATAGCCTAAATGGTTACTGTAGTTTCACTGTAAGACTATTCAGATATGCGGGAGGAATTTTACCTGCAAGAACTATTTACGAGATTAGTCGTGGAAATCTGACTTTCCAAAGGTATCTTTATAACAAAGCTTTTAATCTCAAAAATTCCTATACTAACTATGTCTAAATCTCTTCTCATTAAAGCGGGAAATATTTTTCTGGGAACTTCTGACAAGGATGTGATGGATAATGCATTTATCCTGGTAAGGGAAAACAAGATACTCTATGTCGGGGATAAACCTCCTAGTGGGGAATACGATATAATGGACCTCGATGGGTTTTTCGTCATGCCAGGTATGATAGACCTCCACGTTCACCTTTCGTCGAGTGGTGAACCAAATTATACTAGCCGTATAACTGAAACCACAGAGTATCAGGCGCTCAAGGCTTACTCAAACGCCGAAAAGGCCCTTCAATCTGGCTTCACAACGCTGCGTGATGTTGGCGCAAGTGGAATGCAAGTGATATCTTTGAAAAAGGCTATAAACTCTGGTCTCGTCCAAGGACCCAGAATATTCGCGGCAGGGAGGATGATCACAGAGACTGGCGGGCACGGGGACACACCTTTCGGCTCGGGTAGAGTGTGTGATGGTGCAGATGAAGTTAGAAAGGCTGTAAGAGAACAGATAAAGGCGGGGGCCGACTTGATAAAGCTGAGCGTTTCGGGCGGAGGTATGTCCCCCCAAGATTCACCTGACGAGCCGCAGTTCACAGTGGAGGAGATCTCAGTCGCTGTTCAAGAGGCTCACAGCAAACATCGGCGAGTGGCTGCCCATGCTCAATCTAACATTGGAATAAAAAACGCCTTGCGCGCGGGGGTTGATACAATTGAACACGCACTCTACCTCGATGAGGAATCCTGCAAAATGATTGTGGCTCAGAACAGAATCATCGTACCGACCATGATCTCCCCCTTCCTTACAGCTACTTATGGAAAAAACGCGGGTGTACCTGAGTGGGCTTTGGCTAAGACCCAGATGGCGCTTGAGCCACACAAGATGAGTGTTAACCTCGCAAATAATATGGGTGTTAAGATAGGCTTTGGCACCGATGCTGGAACACCGTTCAATTACCATGGACTTAACGGTCGAGAATTTGAGTGCCTAGTCGTTCGGGGTGGTCTTACACCTGGGCAAGCGTTATACGCCGCAACGGGCATCGCGGCCGAAGCTCTAGGAAAGAATGATAGCCTAGGTACCATTTCGGCGGGGAAACTCGCTGACATAATTGCTATAAATGGAAATCCACTCACGGATATTAAGGTCTTAGCCGATCCGACGAATGTACGGTTCGTTATGCTAAATGGTCAAGTAGTTAAGAGCGCGTCATAGTGTCTTCTTGTGAATTATTAAAACCTTAGTGGGGCATCTGGGTAGGTAATCAACACACAGCCAATAAATCCTCGATGATAGTTGCCTGTTCTAATCAAGGTTCTCCAAATATGGTGTATTTGTGCCTTGTATGCAAAGCCAAGCTAGCCTATTGTTTCAGCTCTAATTAGGCTAACACAGTATTATCAGACTTCCCATCATGAATTTTAGCTCCAAAGGAAGGAATACATCTATCCTTTATTTTTGACCGTTTATCAAAGTACACACACGACGGTCTTATATTGGTTGTGCGCCATATTAAAAAATTCGCGAAGACTTCAGAATGATTTAAAAGTAGCACTAAGATTGTATGCTGGGTGTTAAGAATATTTGGCATCTGGCTTCCGTGAAGCCATACCGAAATTTGGCGGGGCTGACCTAGAGGTAACTAATTTGAGTGTGTCCTACTTGGTTCAACAAACTAAGTTCAATGCTCTCGACTCAGTTTCACTCAGTGCTACTCGCGGAAGCGCTGTGGGAGTGGTAGGGGAGTCTGGTTGTGGTAAGTCGACCTTCGCTTGGAGCATCTTAAGGTCTCTACCTCATAATGCACAAGTAGAAGGAGGCGAGGTGTTGTTAGACGGCGTGGATATTTTGAGCATGTCCGAAGAGGACTTTGGATCCAAAATACGCTGGAAGGAGCTAGCGCTAATCCCACAGGCTTCAATGAACATGTTTAACCCTGTCTTCTCTATTGACGAGCAAATAGCTGAAACCATAAGCGTCCATTTAGGTCTAAGCATAAAGGAGAGCCGCGAAAGGGCAAAAAGCCTTCTCCGTTCGGTTGGTATAGACTTAAGACCTAATGGATTATACCCCCATCAGTTGAGCGGGGGAATGAAGCAGAGAGCCGCTATAGCTATGGCTCTTGCTCTCTCCCCTAAGATCCTAGTAGCTGACGAACCCACTACAGCGTTAGATGTCATAGTCCAGTGTCAGATAATGACGTTACTGGACGATTTAAGGAGGAATACCGCTATGACGCTTGTACTAATCTCGCATGATGTATCATTGATTACACAATATACGGATACAGTCGTGGTTATGTACGCGGGTAGGGTTGTTGAAGCAGCTTCAACTAAAGAGCTTATAAAAAAGCCGCTCCATCCATACACCTCTGCTTTGCTTAAGTCAATACCGAGCATTAGAGGGCCGAAAATTCGTCTAAAGGGAATACCTGGGTCACCACCGAATCTTTCAATGAACATTCAGGGTTGTAGATTCGCTGCACGTTGCGCGTTTGTGCAAGAAGAGTGTCGTTTGCGGGAACCACCATTAGAAGAGGTAGAATCCAACCACTTCGTAGCGTGTTTCATGTGGTATAAACTCGTGGAGCCGAGAAATTTATGACCCAAGATATTCTCAGAGGTTTAGGGCTAAAAAAGTATTTCACCGCTTCAAAGGGACTAAGCCTGTTTGGCCAACCCCAGCTTATTAAGGCGGTAGATGATGTGGACATAAGCATAAAGCCGAAGGAAATTGTGGCAATTGTTGGTGAATCAGGGTCTGGCAAGACAACGTTGGGTCAGCTTTTGGTGGGAGCTATAAAGCCGAGCTATGGAAAAGTAGTGTACAGAGGCGAAGATATAAGCCAGATACCCGCAGGAAGAATGCGTTCTTTAAGGCGTAAACTGCAGATAATTTATCAGGACCCATTCGAATCGGTTGACCCACGATTCACGGTCTTCGACATAGTGAGTGAAGGAGTTTTGGCTCATGAGATGGTTTCAGATCGGAGTCAACTTCGAAGTCTTTTAAGAGATGCGTTAGAAACAGTCGGCCTCATTCCGGCCTCACAGTTTATCGATAGATATCCTCACCAGCTTTCGGGGGGACAGCTACAGCGAGTTGCGTTTGCACGTGCAGCCATTCTGAACCCAGAGATAATAGTTGCCGATGAGCCAGTATCCATGCTTGATGTGTCGATTAAGGCTGAGGTAGTCAATACGATGCTTGATCTAAGAGACACACGGGGGATAGCATTCGTGTTTATAACCCATGACTTCGCGTGGGCGAGGTATGCGTCCGACCGGATAGCCGTCATGTATTTGGGTAAGATTGTTGAATTCGCTGATACGGATGAGCTCTTTGCGAACCCACTTCACCCATACACTCGCGCTCTTATGGCAGCTACGCCGTCGATGGAGGTAAACTCGGAGCCACCAAAGGTGCTCCTCAAGGGTGAGATCAATCACAGGCTACAAACGGATATTGGCTGCGTTTTGGCTCCGCGTTGCCCCCATGCCTTCGAAAGATGTTCACGAGAAACCCCCGTTCTAAAAGAAGTTTCAACAAATCACTATGTTTCCTGCCATCTTTTCTAGGTTCGCTCTTGAAGCTTCGGGTTAAACTCCTCGTTAAGCGCGTTTCCAATCAGAATAAATGCCATTGAAACTAGGGCTATGGCTATTCCCGGAGGTAGAAACCACCACCATACAAACCCTGAGACAGGAGACACAACATATGCCTGCGCCTCACCCAGCATCCTTCCCCATGAAAATATGTTTGGGTCGAAGAATCCCAGGTATGCGAGAGCGGCCTGCAACAGTATGGCGGTTGGGACAGCCTGTGCAAGCAATGCAAAAATCAAACCCGTCAAGTGTGGGATTATATGTCTTCTAATGATGACTCTGGGTCTGACACCAAGGGTTCTAGCCGCCTGAACATAGACGCGCTCCCTTAGTGATAGACTCTGTGAACGTATTGCTCTAGCATATACCTGCCATCCTAGTAACCCTATTAGCAGTATAATCAGGTTGTTGAGGTCTACTTTTACGCTTGAGATATCGATCACCAGAATCAAAACGAGCAGGAGCGGTAATACGGGTATACTAAGTAATATGTCGTTTATCCTCATGAGTGTTTCATCAACGAAGCCAGCATAGTAACCAGCTGACACCCCCACAAGTGTAGCTAGAGCAATCGTCAGTAGTGCCGCAAGAAGTCCAACCTCCAGTGATGTGCGCGCCCCGTAAACAAACTGTGACCACACGCTGCGTCCTTGGTCGTCTGTGCCAAGAACACCATACACTGATCCATAAACGTAAAAAGAGACTGAAGAAACGTACACTACAGTGGACCCCGTTGCTTTGGGTAGCATCAATGTTAAGGATAGAGTGTAGTTTCCCACTCGGCCTAGTACGATTGGTGCCACCTGTGCCAATGGGTTATTGGGAGTTACCTGTTGAATCATCTGCTCCGATGCAGAGTCAGCGCTTACTCTAATCCAAGTGTTAGCGTTAGTTGGTACAGTTTGCTGTAACAGTGTATAATTACCGCTTGGACCAGCTATTGTAATCGTGACACGAATCTGGGTTGTGGTCGTATTAGCAACTAATAATTCGAAACCCGTTATAAATCTGTGCGGGGGGCTATACTTATAAGTAAATTCAGTGCTTAGCGTTAAGGTCGTTTCTTCCATGTTCATTGGGGATGGCACAACGATTTTAAGGCTTGGTTCGTTCAAATTGGATGGGCTGGCGCTGGGATTGACCCAGCTATAGTGTATGCTCATGTTGCTATCAGTTAGTGTGTTATTAGCGGGTGAAAACCTCCATGAGTTTAGTTCTGTTTCTGAAGTGAATCCCCCACCATGGATGTATTGTGTGTTGGGTGGTAGGGATCTGTATTGGGGGAATACCGTTGCCCACTCAGGTACCGAGAGAGGGGACGCGAGGCCAATTGAGTTGACTGGATTCTCAGGCGTAAGCAAAGGGGCGATCACCGCCATGATCGAAAAGAAAAGTATTATGCCAAAGCCTGTAAGAGCCGTTTTGTTCTTGAGTATCTTCATAATCTGTTGTCGACTATTTGACATTATTTCACCTGAACCTAATTCTAGGGTCTATAAAACTATATGTTATATCCACAAGCAGATTTCCTAAAACGACTAGAACAGCCACTATAAAGAAGATTGCTTGGACAGTTGGGAAATCTTGATTTTCAATGCTCACGAAGAGTGTATAGCCGAGACCTTGGAAAGAAAACACTGTCTCAGCGATAACCGCCCCCGTAAGAGTCTTTGCTAGCTGGATTCCTAAAGTGCTTATTACGGGGAGAATTGAATTACGCATAGCGTACTTACTCAATATCAATCTGTTAGGTATTCCTCGTACCTTGGCCATGCGGATATAGTCCTCAGCCAACACGTTTATCATCGTGTTACGCACAATTACAAGGTAGCTGCCAAAAGTTACGATAAACAGTGTTACCCATGGAAGGGTCATGGCCCAAAGAAGGTGGGTCACATAGTTTATCCCAGTATAGCTGCCGTTAGGCGTGGTTTCAGCCGTTGATAGAGAAATAGGGAAGAGATGGAATTTTACTGAGAGTAGGAAGAGGAGCATTAGACCTATCCAGAAATCTGGTAGGGAAAAGGTGGAGAATGAGGTGAGCTGTAAGAATTTATCGAGTCTTCCTCTATTTATTGCAGCCTTGGCGCCGAGAAGCGAGCCAGCTACCGCGCTAGCTATGAGCACTGTGCTTATTAGTAGTATTGTTCGAGGCGCGTATTCCTCAAGTATTTGAGAAACTGGCTGATGCCCTGCTTGAAAAGAGTATCCAAAGTGAGCCGTGAACATAGCCTCAATGTACTTCAGGTATCTCACATCCCAAGGCTGGTTAAGCCCTAATGTTGACTCTACTTGAAGTATCAAGGAAGGAGGCCAACTACTCCCAGCAGACGCTGGAATAAAAAAATATACTGGGTTTATATTGAGTAAGCCTTGTGGAATCAGCTGAAATATCAGGAAGTTTATGTTAGCAATAATAAAAATTGTTAGAATAGCGTAACCAAGACGCCTCAGGATATAGCCAAGTTCTGGCATTTCTAGATCACATTCATCTTCTGCGAAGTAACAACACGGCGGCCGCTACTATAATAATGACTACTACCACAGCTATAACAATATTAGTAGTCATTGAAGATTTGGGCTGCGTCACAGACGAGGTTGTTGAAGCTGTTGACGACACTTGGATAGCGGAGAATCTCAAGGCCTCGTGGTTGATTCCACCCGCCGTGTAAGTGGCATTTACGATGGCCTCGTAGAGATGATTGGGGGTTAGGCTAGCGGTAGAAACACTCCCTGTATATACACCGTTACCCGCGGTTGTTAGGGGAACTTTTTCCACTACGCTGTTCCCGCTCTCTACATAGAGGTAGGCTGTCGCATTGGTTATAGGAATCTGGCCTTGTGTGATGTTAGTAGAGAACGTGTTACTTGACGGTGAAATCTGTGTAACATAAAGCCACCAAGGAGTTCTAAAGTACCCAGGATTCCTAGTAAGGGTTATGGGTCCACCCTTTATCCAGCTCTGGAACACGAATGGTCCTGATCCGATGAGGGTTCCATGAGAAGCTGGATCATATGATTGGACTTGACTCAAGGGTACGCTTTCCCATATGTGCATGGGTAGTACCCATACATTTCCAGCGGCGTAGATATCCCAAGCGGATGTGTCATTGAGGTAAAGGGTTACTTGGTATATATCACTTGGATTGACCTGAGAGTCAACCAAGCCTGGTAATTCGCCTGCGACCGGTGAAAAGGCGGCGTTTGATGCATAGGGACCGCGTGCTCCTGCATAAGCTTCATACCAAATCGAGAAGTTGTAGTCCAGCGCGGTAAGAGGCGTGTTGTCTTGGAATGTGGCGTTGTGCACAAAGTTCAAGGTTATTGTCTGACCGTTGACAACCGTATGTCCATGTGGGGTCGTGCCAGAAAATGGGGTTACGCTATAGCTTGATACTAACCATGGTATTAGTTTTGTTGCGTTGCCGGGTGCTATGGCTAAGGCTGGATCAAAGATCGAATTAAGCACGTCGGTATCATAGTTGAAGAACGAGCTTATAGGATTGAGCGAGTCGGGTGGAGATATCAGCGCTACTCTGAACGTACCGCCAGTAGACGAGTTGGTCTCATGAACGTTAAGCACGGTCCATTGAACTACGTGTTCACCTTCTTTCCATGTCGAGAACCCGGGCTGAAACACGTAGCCACTCCACCCACTTTTAAGAGATGGTATAATCCACGCAGCGTAATACCAAGGGATCATTGGAAGTTGCTGTGCTAATACGTACTGAGCTTGATATGCGGCATCCCTAATGACCGAAAGGTTGTTTGAGGTTTCCAGAGTATATAAATAGTTGTTTAGGGTACTGTTATCGAAGAGCATAAAATTGGAAATTCCTCCAATAACATGATAATCATAGAATGTATAGTAAAGCCAGTTGGGTGTGTTACCAGCAATAGAACCCCCAGTGTACATATAGTAATTATGAGATGACAGTACACCTACGGCTGTCGCATGCGTGATTACTTGGACATTTATGGTGAGATTTATCATAGCTGCATTCTGTTGTATCATCTTTGCAACCTGCTGCCATTGAGGAAACTCAGCCCTCGTGTATAGTTGGACAGAAAGAGGCTGTCCTGTTGAGCGGACTATCCATTGGCCGTTCGAGTGAGTTAGATTAGAAACCTGTTGAAGCTGTCCTACTGCAGCCTGGAGATTCTCATCGTAGGTTGGGACGTTGGGATCATTGTAGCCGCCATAAAGCTGAGACGGTAAGAACGACTGTGAAGCAAGTCCCTCATTACCTTGAAGTATCTGTGTCTGAATTGCTGAGTAATTCATAAGGTAGGCTATCGCCCTCCTAAAATGAACGTCACTAGTTGGCCAACGCTGCGTATTAAATGCTAAGTACCCAAATTCGTATGAAACAGTTGAGTTAACATTAAGGTTGGGGCTTGAGAGTGCGTCTGAGATATCAGCGGGATCCAGCACGTTGTCAAGTATATTGGCCTGTCCTTCCTTGACAGCTAAATAAGCGCTGTGAGTGTTTAAGAATTCCTCATAGATCAAGTAGTTTACTCTCGGTCCGTTTGTCGATGCATTGGCACCCAATATCACAGAGGATTCTTGGGCCGCAGATACGGCAACTCCGTTCGCCGTAAGGAGCGCAAGTAGTCCAACCGTTAAAGCAAGGAGTAAAACTTTGTTCATGCGAATTAAGATTTGCTGTAGCTAATAAAGATTGCGGCTAAAAAATAAAAAAATTTCATTATTAAGTTTTAATCTAGAGACGCCTAGATAATGATATATGTTCGTATCTTTAATATAGCAATATTTAGAATAAAAATAATTCTAAAAAAATTAAAACCATTATGTATATAATAGTAAATGCGGGCTATGAAGGCTGTGTACACAGTGGTCAAGAAGCTTACACTGCCTATCTCGATGTATCATATAGCGTAACCTACGAATTAGACTCTTACGAACCCACTAAAGCATATTTCCTATTGTTTTTTATGCGACTTGTTTACAGGTAAATCGAGTTCTTTCCTATTTATGATCACCCCATTCTTAATTACTGTCGATAATTTATTCAGATTTCTGACATCCCTAGTTGGATCCTCATCGACCGCTATTAGGTCAGCAATCTTACCCTTTGCAACCGAGCCGAGTTTGTGATCCAGTGCGAGCGTCATTGCAGCGTTTCTTGTAGCACATACTATTACGTCAAAGGGGCTTATACCCGCGTCTTGTAAAAGTTCAAGCTCATGAAGGTAGTCTGGACCAAACGATAGATCAGTCCCCGCGGTTATAATCGCCCCTTGATCGTGCATTAATTTGATGTTGCGCTTAGCAACAGGCGTCATCACCCTCATCCATGATGCCCATACATTCTTGCGTTGTCTTTCGGATTCTTCAGTGTAAAGCTTTTCCCTTTCTTCTTCCGTAAGACAATCGGCATAAAACCCCTTATTTACAAACTCTGGATTATCAGCGAGCCTGAAATACCGCTCTCCGATTGCGAGGGTGCTAATAACGGGTATCTTCTTCGAAGCAACAAGCCATGCAAATTCCTCAGTTATCGGAGACTGTATAACAGGATGAGCCAATACATCTGCACCACAGTAAATGGCCTCTCTGGCTCGAAGCTCATTGGAGATATGAACCGCCACCCGAAATCGCTTAAAGTGGCAGTATTCAATTATACCCTTTAGTACACGTTTCTCCAAGATTGGAATGAGGGGTCTAACACCCCAGTTATGCTCGTCATACGTAATCTTTACTAAATCGGGATGATTTGCTAAGTGTGACTCTAGTTTTTGTTGGTCTAGTGGTAGGTCCCCTATTTCAGTTCCAAACTGTGACCCATGACCACCTGGTGCTGTGACTATACTACCTGCACAAAAAATTCTAGGGCTCAATGCTTTTCCCTCTCTCTCTAACTTTCTTAATCCGTAAATAAACTCCCCAATGTTTCCCAAATCGCAAACACTCGTAACGCCACAGTAAAGATAGCTATGAAGTCGGGGCGTAACATCCGGGACACTGCGAGTAGTTTGCCTTTCAGGTATGGGCTTCTCGAGAGTTGGACCAGATGTAAGATTTGGGTTTATATGAACATGCATATCCATTAAACCGGGCAATAAGTATTTACCAGATAGATCTACCACGTCGGTGTTACCGGTGCTCGGAAAATTGTCCCTCGATAACTCTACGATAACGCCATCTTTGATTCTAACATTGTAACCATCTAATATCTCCTTACTTACCGTGTCCACTACGATAGTATTCTTAAGGATAAGGCTCATTTGTGCGATTTTAACCTTCAAACATCTTATAAAGTTATTGGCTGCAATCAGAATATTTTTCTGAATAAATCTAGGACGGGGTATGATAAGCCTTCTTTGAATGCACTTTCTGTATACTATTCAGAGCAATAGTGAACAGAGAAATATTCTTGGAATAACCCTTAGCCGAAACCTTCATAGAAGCCACTCTAGCTTAAAGCGTTTAACCGAAAAGACATTAATTCATCGAGTGGCCGAACGCCTAGAAAAACGCTCGGTAGTGAATGTTTTAATGCCATCCAAGGAATATATACACATCAGAATATCGTCAAAAAATTATACCCACCAAAATCATTGCTAAAAATTACTGTTGATATTTTGGTTTAATAACTATGCCCATGGTTGACAGTGTCCTCTATTTTCTTTCACCGCCTATTTTTAGATTATTTTAATAATCATTTATTAATCGGTAAACAGTTGTATATAACATGGGAAAACTTGTTGTTTTAGGTGATGTGTTCGATTCATCCCAGATTATAAGGGATGGCTGTGTTGTGGTTGACGAAGATAGTGGTCTCATAGAGTCTGTGGGAAGGCGCAGTGAGGTGGATTTCCCGGAGTCCGCAAGGACGGTGAAGGGTGCTATGGTGTTACCTGGACTCATAGATGCCCATGTCCACTTTTTCGGCACGCGGGAATACTCACTCATGTCGTGGGTGAGTGTACCAGAGACCCTTGCGGCTTTAAGGAGTGTCAGGGATCTTCGAAGCCTTCTGTATAGTGGGTTCACCACTGTGAGGGATATGGGTAGTAAGGGGGGTGCCCACTTGGCTAGAGCGGTGCGTGAAGGTGTTATACAGGGTCCACGTGTGTTGAGCTGCGGTAAATCTTTGGGTCAAACTGGGGTGACGACGACCCTATAAACCTTCCTTTAGATGTGGCTGAGAGGCTCTCTTACTCATACTTCTGTGATGGTCCCTGGGGGTGTCGTCGCGCTGTGCGCTTGGTTTTAAGGGATGGAGCCGACTTTGTTAAGGTGTACTGCGCTACTGGTTCAACCCCTGAGCCCAAAACCGGGTCTGGCCCAATGATAAGACCCCAGTTCACAGTGGAGGAGCTCAGAGCAATAGTGGATGAGGCGCATCGCTCCGGTATCAAGGTGGCCGCACACACCATTGGGCCAGAATCCCTACAGAACGCGGTGGACGCAGGAGTCGACTCACTCGAGCATGGGATGGGGCTCACCGAAGAACTAGCCGCGGAGATAAAGAAGAAGAACATATACTATGTTCCAACCCTCAGCATCTTCACCGAGTCACAAGAATTTATGAAGTATGTTCGCAACCCCGAGCTAGGGGACCCAGTATACGTACGCCAACACCTCACAAAGGATATGGAGATAGCTAAAAACCACTCGCTCAAAATTGTCTGTGGCTCAGATTTCGGCGGCACATCCAACGCCGAGCATGGGAAAAACTATAAGGAAATACTCAACCTATCAAGATTTATAGGCAACATAGAAGCGCTACGTGCCGCAACCGTAAACGCGGCTGAATGTATAGGCTTGGAGCGGGCTGGTCAAATCAAAGAGGGCTTCCACGCGGACATGGCTGTGCTAAGCGCCGACCCAACAATCAACGTTGAGAACCTTTCACCAGCCAAAATCATTTGTGTCATAAAGAATGGGGTAATCTACCCGTAGAATCTATAGAGCACCACTATCTGCGGTGCACCCTCCTAGCTTAGCTCAATTTGTGTTAGATTGTTTGGTCAGCGACGTGTTCGTGGGTCTAGGAAGTCACGCACTAAGTCACCTAAGAATGCGAATGCGAGCACGATCACAAATATCGTAAGCCCTGGGAGTATGGGGTACCAGGGAGCGAACTGAATGTAGTTTAGGCCGTCATAGATTATTCTACCAAGGTCGGAGTGAGGTGGTTGGGCGCCCAATCCCAAGAATCCTAGAACAGAGAAGAGGATTATAACGTTTCCGAAGTCAGCCGTGGCGTATGCGACCATGGGTACCACGACGTTTGGTAGTACGTGGTCCACCACTAGCCTGGCTCTACCCACACCCGCAGCCTTAGCTGCGGTTATATACTGTTGTTCCTTGACGGTGAGTGTCTCGCCGCGCGCTAACCTTGTGTACACGGGCCACCACACCACGGCTATTGCGAAGATGGCGTTAAGCAGGCCTGGTCCGAGGGCGGCGGCCACTGCCACCGCGAGCACCAAGCCTGGAAATGCTAGAAATATGTCTGTCACACGCATTATGACTTCGTCAACCCAGCCACCAAAGTAGCCCGCAATAGAGCCGCTTAGAAGTCCGACGGTAAACGAAAAGAGCACTATTGCTACCGATGCCCCAGCATCGATTGGTGCCCCGTAGAGCACCTCGAGGAAGAGATTCCTTCCGACGTCGTCTGTACCAAACGGGTACCTGAGGCTTGGGGGTAGAAGTTGGAGGTCCACATTTGTGTGGAGCGGGTTGAAACCTGTGATTGCGGGGTCTATTCCAGCTACGAGTGAGTATCCCAAGTACACCACTGTAAAGAAGAGACCGAAGACGTAAAGGGGGTTGCTTCTTGCGAGGTTCAGGAAGAGTTTGAGGCTCTCCGCGCGACTCTCATCCATTCCCGCTTCGGCCTCCGTGCTCACTGTATCCTCACCCGCGGATCAAGCAGCCCATAGGCCACGTCCACCACTAAATTTGTGACTATCACTACAAGTGTGTAGACAACCGTCACACCCATTATCGAAGGAAAGTCAAGTGATAATATGGATGTAGCTGTGAACTCACCTATCCCCGGCCAGAAAAAAATGGATTCTATCACGATCGTTCCAGAAAGAAGCAACTCCAACGCGAAGCCTATAACTGTTATCGTGGATGTGAGCGCGTTCCTCAACGCGTGCCTGAATGTCACAACACTACTCGGTAAACCCTTGGACTTAGCTGTCCTCACATAATCCTTCTGAAGGGTGTCCAGCATCGAGCTCCTAGTTATCCTGGAAACGATTGGGAAGGTTATTATAGAGAGCGCGGTTGCTGGTAGTATTATGTGACGCACAGAGCTCACTAGGTCGGGCCAGTTATGTGTGAGCAGGCTATCAACAATATACATCCCAGTTATGTGTGCGGGGGGAGCCAGGGATGGTGAGAGCTGACCTTGGCTTGGCAAAATCCTGAAATAGTAGGCGAAAACCAACTGGAATCCTAGTGCGACAAGGAATGGCGGGGAGGCAATGCCTGTTAAATACAAGACTCTGATGGGGTAGTCAAGTCTCCTACCAGACCACAGGGCTGAGAGAACACCTATAGGCAGGCCGATCACTAGTGAGAGTATGAGCGCCGCGATGCTGAGTTCGATTGTCGCTGGAAAATAGGTTTCTATGAGTTGTAGAACAGGCAGATGGACAACAGGTGAAACACCCCAGTTACCTTCAAACAGCCCGCTCATATAGTAGTAGTACTGGAGGTATAGTGGGGCTTTAAGGTGATACTCTGCGGCTATGGCTTGGAGCGTCTGTGGACTTGCCTTTTCCCCCGCCCAAGCGAGCACCGGGTTTGGGACGGCCACATGTGAGATGAAAAAAGTGAGGAAGGTTACACCAAAGAACACCGGTATGGTGAGCAGGGCTCTCCTTGCTATGAATCCTCCAATACCCACTAGACCGACACCTAAGAGTAGGGGTATATGTAGATTGCTGAGTAGTTGTAGCCGTAGAGGATAGGATTCCAGTACACGTTGTGCACGTTTGAAGCGTAGGCTGGGACACCGTAGCCCACCACACTCTGCCAGAGCCAAACATTGTCTCCAAGCTGCTGGTCAAGTTCTGTTATCTTTGAGTATAGTATGGCTTGCTGTGTGAGGTTAGCCGAGTTGAGTGCTTCGGTTGTCCATAGGTTGAGCAGGGTGTTATTCACATTTGAGTTGTCAAACACTGAGTTAATATTCTCGAATGAATAGGCGTAGTCGTCTGGGTACGCGAAGTCTGGGAACCACACTGACCAGAGTATATCGGGGTAGTTGGAGACACGTGGAACCGTGGCCGCAATGTTAAAGTAGGTGGCTTGGGTCACACCCTCCAGTGTAACAGTTATACCAATCTGGGCTAGGTCGGACTGGATTATCTGAACCGTTGCGAGCACGACAGGGTCACCCGTATAGTAGAGGAGGGTTAACGGGGGTATGCCCTTACCTCCGGGGAAGCCTGCTTCCGCGAGAAGCTGCTTTGCCTTTGACAAGTTATAGCCTGTGGGCATTATTGAGTTGTTGTGACCAAACATACCTATCGGTATCGGTCCTTGGAATGGTACACCGTAGCCGTAGAGCACCTTATCGATTATCTGCGTTCTGTTAACAGCATAGTTTATCGCCAGCCTGACATCTGTTATGTTAAGCGGGTAGGCTTGAGTGTTTAGGCTGAGCCACGCTATGTCGTATGAGAGCCCGTGGGATTCGGGGATTACACCAGGAGTACTGTTGATGTCTGGGAGGAGGTTGAATGGCACCGTGTAGAGCATCTGAGCGGAACCCGATTTGAGGTCGTTTATCGCATCCAAGGTGTTGGTAACATACTCTATAACCACCTTGCTAACGTGAGGTCTTGGACCCCAATAATAGGGGTTCAGTGTTAGGGTTATACTTTGACCGTGAATCCAGCTCGACACAACATAGGGACCCGTACCTGGGGCGCCGTTAGCGTCCACGTAAGTGTTCTCTGTGCCATTCGCCTGAACGCCGCCGTGCTCCTGTATGAATTGTGGGTACTCTATTCCACCCGGCGGCGCGGCGAGTCTAGCCATGAATGATGGGATTGGGTGAGCGAGGTGGAAGGCAATAGTGTACTCATTCACTACTTGGATGCTTTGATTGGGGTTCTCCATAACCGCAAGCTGAGCTGGGGTTGGATCTGTGAAGTTAAATGTGTTCAAATCCTGTAAGGTGATATTCCCGGGCGTAAAAGTCGCTGGCCCCAAAATATAGCCTGGTGGACCGTTGTTAAGGGTGAGCCTATAGTAGTTGAACCACACGTCATATGCGTTAAATGGGGCGCCATTGCTGAACCTCACATCATGCCTTAGACTGAAGGTATAGGTGAGGCCATCCGGGGTAACACTCCAGTTAGTAGCGAGAACACCAACATAGCTGTTGGTTGAGTTACCCTGATACCATACGAGTCCTTGGTAAATGTTCTGTTCTATTTCATAGGCTGGTGCATCAGTGCTCCAAGCCACGTCGAGCCCGCTTGGCTCACCGAGTGTTTCAGCGACAACTAGGGTCTCATTATACGGTGCACCCGCTGATGTTGAAGTAGTGGTTGTACTCGAACCGCTACCAGTGGAGGTAGTGAACGAGCTAGTCGTACTTGTGGGTGGCGTAGTACTGGTTTTAGACTGTCTGCTAACCGCGTACACCGAGGCAGCTATAACAATTACAACCACGACCACTAACACCACCGCGAGTGTGCGATTCACTCCCTTCCTTCTTTTATTCGTGAGCATAGTGCAACTTTACAGCACTAATATTTAACCTTTTTTCATTTATCGTTTCCACAATGAATAATAACTAATTCCTCGCAGTGGTCTCATTCAGCTTTTTGTCCACACTATTCTTCGAGCCGCATAGCTATTAATATCAAGTGTGTGCAAGGATTTCTTATCCAATAGAGGTCGGCAACTATTATTCGGAGAAATACAATTCATGAGCCGCATAGTAAGCTTGAGCGTATTGGGTTTGATTCACGATCAAAGACCAGCCCTTTATAGCATCTTTCAAATAGATTGTTAGCTTATAAAGATTCCAAAACTTAGTCTTCCTCACCGCTGGGAACCCTCAAAGAATAAATAAGAGTGAAGGTGAGGTTGGATGTACCAAGTCCACGTGAAGGTCACTTTTCGAAAGGCTCTATAAACTTTCCAAAACCTCGCCCTTTCAGGCGGTGTTTCAACGTCGCATCCACCGCGGCCGGAACCACGGCTTCCTCGCTCCCGCCTACTCTCCGCATCCCTAACCACGTCTCAACAACAGGCTGCAGT
>JGI20133J14441_1000786_pt1 | contig 28516 bp, 27 predicted proteins | sample RS3BMetagenome_FD_14441 | JGI IMG/M metagenome (IMG submission 14441)
ACGAGGCCCTTCTGCGCCCGCACATGCCCGATCGGCACTGCGGCTCGTGCGGGGCGGGGCGGTTGACGCTCGGCCTCGAGGCGAACGGGGACGTCAAGGGGGTGTCCGTCGCTTCCCTCGAGCGCCTACGTCGGCGGCAACCTGCGCGAGCACTCGCCGAAGGAAATCTGGGAGCGGGCGTCCGCCCTGCGCTTCACGCGCGATCGGACGGTCGACGACCTGCACGGGTTCGGCCGCAGCTGCTACTACGCCGAGGAGTGCCTGGGCGGCTGCACCTGGACGACTCACACGCTCTTCGGCAAGCCCGGCGACGATCCGTACTGCCACCACCGCGCGCTCGAGCTGCAGCGCCGGGGCAAGCGCGAGATACGGCGTCGCGTGCACGCCGGACGGGTGCCCGGGCGTGATCATGATGGATGCGAGCGACGGGTCACGGCCCGCCGCGGAGGCGGGCGTCGCCGATGCCGCGGGCGAGGCGGCCGACGCAGCGTCGGAAACCGGCGCTGCCGGAGACGACGCTTCGGCGCCGGACGCCGGCGACGCCGCGGAGGGTGCGATGACCGATGCGGCCGCCGGCGAGGACGCCGGGGACTGAGCTCGACGCCCATCCAGCGTCATGCCACCGAGAGCCGCGCGCGGGGGGGGGGGCGCGCACCGGGCCGGCCCGCGCGCGATCGAGCATGCCAGGCGGCGGGGTTGCGGGGCGTTCAGGTGGCGGGGTGCGGGGCGTGATGCGAGGCGCGCGCGATGGCGGGGCCGCTGAGCATGAGGATGGCGCCGACGCCAATGAGGCCGACGAGCGTCAGCGTGCGCGGGTCGAGCTGGATGAGAGACAGGATGCCGAGCACGATCGCGCCGATGCCGACCAGCAGGCGGCCGGAGCGCGTGCCGATGCCCGATCCGAGCGCCAGGCCCGCGCCGAAGACGATCAACGCGATCGGCGCCAGGATCGTAGGCACGAGGCGAAGCAGCGACAGAATGCCGAGCACGACACCGGTCCACCCCGCGACCGACTCGGCCGTCAGGCCGCGCGCCTCGATGCCGGTCAACGTGCCCTCGTGCATGCGCGCGGTCACCGTCCAGCGCTCGAGTAGGAACGCCACGCCGAGGACGATCACGGCGATGGTGTCCAGAAAGCGCGGCGCCACGCCGACCAGGCCGATGATCGCGAGGGCGACTCCGGCTGCGGCGGCGAGCACCTCGACAACACCGCCCGCATGCTTGGCGCCCGGGTGGGTCTGCACCGGGCCGCCTGCGAACGGCTCACCTCTCACGAACTGCGTCGCCATGTCTCACCTCCGTACACGTGGCGAAGCAGGAGTGGTGCCCCGCCGCGCACGCCACACGACGGCGAGCGGATGGGCCTCAGCGGTCGAGCGAGGCTCCGAGCGCGGCCGTGCAGAAGGCGATGCGCAGCAGGCGTTCGCGCTCGACCGGGGCGACCAGCAACGAGGCACACGCATCGTCGATGAAGAGGGCGATCTCGGCGTGCGCGCGGGCGATGGCGCCCGAAATGGCGCCATCGGTCGCCCGCTGCATGTCGCCGTCGGCGTGCGCGTGCTGTCGATGGCTGCGCGCGCGGAGCGTGGCCGCGTCGACCTCGGGCGCGCAATGGTTCGTACACTCGAACTGCGGGCGCGCGTGGCGCAGGTGCTCGAACACGAGCTCGGCAAGCCTTCCTGCCACGAGCGTGTCGCGCACGTGCACCGCCGCGGTGGCGCAGGCGTCGGCGAGGTCGGCCTCGCGTCGCCGTACGGCTTCGAGGATCCACGAGGTCTCCTGTTGAGCCGAGCGGATCATCTTCGGGCCCAAGAGCACCGAGGATGCCGAGTCGCGGGCGGGCCGCTCAGGTGCGGCCGCCGGCCAGACGCGCGGCGATGCCCACCAGCCCCGGCAGCGCCGCCGCCATCCGATCGACGTCGGCCTCCGCCGTGCCGCGACGGCGCTTCGGCCAGGGCGAACGGTCGGTCACCATGACGGCGGGCCAGCGCTCGCGCCAGAACGACGCGTGCTCGCCGGCGGAGACACCGGGCAGCCACGCGGGGAGCACGACGGCGCGTACGGCGATGCGCGAGCCCGCGGCGAAGGCCTGGCGCGCGCTACGGGCGAGCCGCCCGGAGCGCACATTGCCCACGAACACCACGGGCGCATCGCGCCGGCCGCGCGGCAGGCCCAGGCTGGCGAACCACACCATCGCGCCGACTCGCGCCCGCTCGCGACGAAGCCGCTCGATGAAGCGTTCGCCTCCCCCCGACGCGAACGCTGCGAACCGAAGCGTCCGGCGCAGCCGCACGGCCGAGAGCTGGCGCACGAGCGACAGCAGCATCGCGATGCCGGTCGGATCGTCGCCGTCGTAACGCGCTCCGAAGACTGCGCACGGCGCGTCGCGCGCATCGCCGAGCAGCTCGGCCTCGACGTTGTGCACGCGCAGCGACGCGTCGATCGGATCCCGCACGACCGACCGGCCTGCCTCGAGCAGGGTGCGCGCGACGAAGTCCTCGGCCTTCGTGCGGCGCTCGGCGTCGTCGGCGGCCGGTCGAGAGAGGGCCTCGAGGTCGGAGCGCAGGGCCGAGCGCAGCTCGCGCGCGTGCTCGGGCAGGACCGGACGCGGCGGCGCGCCCAGATGCAACGGCTCCCAGGCGGGCGCGTCGCTCGCAGGGAAGGACTCGGTCGAGGCCTCGTCCACGGCCTCCTGCTCCGGCGGATGAATCGGCGGCTGCGCCATGACGATCGCGCCGCGATGCATCGCGTCTGCCATGCCCACCTGGAGCGAGCGGCGAACGCCGGGTCAGCCGAGCGCGCTGCGGATGCGCTGGCCGAGCTTCTCGCAGCACGAGTCGTACTGCAGGTCGGCCGCACCGCGCTGGTCGAAGTGGAGGCGGACGTTGGTGGCGGCCTTGTGATGCACCGGGCAGCGGATCGCCTCGAGGCGCCGGGCCACGTCCTGCCCCGCGTGACGCAGCGGGGTCGCGATGCGAGCGTCCGACACCTCGTCGATGGGGACGGTCCGCGACCCGATGGTGACGGTGATCCGCACGGGGAGCATGAGCCTCGAGGATAGTACACTGGGGGCCGATGCCGCTCCGGTCCTGCTCGGGGATCCCCCTCGCCGTCGGGCTCGCCGCCGCCGCGGGATCCCTGGTCGCGCCCGTCGTCGCCCGCGCGTCCGGCGACGACGTGGCCGCCGCGCAGGTGCTCTTCGACGACGCGCGTCGGCTGATGGGCCAGGGCCGCTACGCCGAGGCGTGCCCGAAGCTCGAGGAGAGCCAGCGAATCGCGCCGGCGATCGGGACCGAGTTCAACCTGGCGGACTGCTGGGAGCACGTCGACCGGCTCGCGAGCGCCTGGGCGGCGTTCCTCGACGTAGCCCAGCAGACGCACGCCCGCGGCGAGGCGGACCGCGAGCGGGTGGCGCATCAGCGCGCCGGCGCGCTCGAGCCGAGGCTCGCACGAGTGATCGTGCAGATCGCCGCGTCGCACGGGACGGACGGCCTCGCGGTGCGCCGCGACGGCGAGGTGGTGCGCCCTGCGCTCTGGGGCATTGGCGTGCCGGTGGATGCGGGCGATCACCGCGTCGAGGCGAACGAGCCCGCGCGGACGGCCTGGAGCACGAGCGTGCAGGTGCAGGACGGCCAGACGATCATCGTCGCGGTGCCGGATCTGTCGCCAGCGACCTCGACCCCAACCTCGACCTCGACCTCGACCGACACGCATCCGATTTCGGCTCCCCCACCCCACGAGTCCCCCTCGCCCGACCACACCCCCGCGTTCGTCGCGCTCGGAGCGTCGGTCGTCCTCGCCGGCGTCGGCGTCCTCGGCATCGCCGAGCACGACTCCGACGTGAACGCGTACAACGCCGACTCGACCTGCCCCTCGATCGGCTCTGCATCGCTACCGGCGCACTGCCAGGATCTCGTCAGCTCCGCGGACACCTGGAAGACGCTCGCCATCGTCGGCCTGGTCGGTGCGGGCGCAGCGCTCGCGACCGGCGCCGTGCTCTGGCTGACGGCCCCGACGCGCGCGACCTCCGGCACGCTCGCCCGCGTCCGCTGCGGCGTCGGCCCCGGCTCGGTCGACTGCGCCGGCACCTTTTGACTAACGTGGGACGCGCGATGCTGCCCGGAGGCGCCCTGAACCTGCGCGAGCTCGAGGCCCTGGCCCGGGAGCGCCTTTCGACGATGGCCTACGACTACTACGCCAGCGGAGCGCTCGACGAGCGTACCCTGCGCGACAACGTCGAGGCGTGGGCGCACGTGCCGCTGCACTACCGCGTGCTGGTGGACGTGGCGCGCCGGGACGCGTCGACCAGCGTCCTCGGCGAGCGCGTGTCGATGCCGGTGCTCGTCGCGCCGACGGCGTTCCACAAGCTCGCCTGCCCCGAGGGGGAGCTCGCCACGGCGCGCGCCGCGTCGCGCGCAGGCACCGTCATGATCCTCTCCTCGCTGTCGAACACCCGCGTCGAGGAGGTCTGCGCGGCGGCGGGCGGCCCGGTGTGGTTCCAGCTGTACGTGTACCGCGACCGGGGCGCGACCGCGGCGCTCGTCGCACGCGCCGAGGCGGCCGGCGCGCGGGCGCTCGTGCTGACCGTCGACGCGCCGCTGCTCGGACGCCGCGAGCGGGACGTGCGAAACCGCTTCGCGCTGCCGCCCGGCCTCTGCGTCGAGAACATGACCGCAGCCGGCTACGGCGACGTCGGACGGTGCGAGGGCGAGAGCGGGCTGGCGGCGTACGTCGCCGAGAAGCTCGATCCGTCGCTCGGGTGGAAGGACGTCGCGTGGCTGCGGTCGATCACGCGACTGCCGGTGCTCGTGAAGGGCCTGGTGCGCCCCGACGACGCGCGCCGCGCCGTCGACCACGGAGCGAGCGGGATCGTCGTCAGCAACCACGGCGGCCGGCAGCTCGACGGATCGCCGGCGACCGCGACCGTGCTCGGCGCGGTGGCCGACGTGGTGGCGGGGCGCATCGAGGTGCTCGTCGACGGCGGCGTGCGCCGCGGCACCGACGTGCTCAAGGCGCTGGCGCTCGGCGCGCGTGCGGTCCTGCTCGGGCGGCCCATCCTCTGGGGGCTCGCCGTCGGCGGCGAGGACGGCGCGCTCGGCGTGCTCGACACGATGCGCGACGAGCTCGATCAGGCGATGGCGCTCGCGGGGTGCGCGCGCGTCGCCGACGCGACGCGGGATCTGGTCGGATGACGCGGCGCGGGAGGCGCGCGTGAGGCGCGTCGTCGTCCGCCGTCCCGGCGGGTGGGACCGCCTCGAGATCGAGGAGGGCCCCGACCCGGTGCCGGGCGAGGGCGAGGTCCTCGTGAGCGCCGACGCGGCGGGGGTGAACTTCGCGGACGTGGTGGTGCGCATGGGCCTCTACGAGTCGGCGAAGAAGTACGTCGGCTGGCCCATCACGCCCGGCTTCGAGGCGGCCGGCACCGTCGCCGCCGTGGGGGCCGGGGTGCGCGACGTGGCCGTGGGGACGCCCGTCGTCGCCGTCACGCGCTTCGGCGGCTACGCGACGCACCTGGTCGTGCCGCGCGATCAGATCTTCCGGGTGCCGCGGGGCTTCACGAGCAGCGAGGCCGCGGCGTTCCTCGTCGTGCACCTGACGGCCTGGTACGCCCTCTTCGATCTGGCCGGCGCCAAGCCGGGGATGAAGCTGCTCGTCCACTCGGCGGCGGGTGGCGTCGGCGGGGCGCTGCTGCAGCTCGCGCGCGTCGCCGGGTGCACGGCCGTCGGCGTGGTCGGCAGCGGCGCCAAGGTGAAAACGGCGCGCGATCTCGGGGCTCATGCCGTCATCGACAAGAGCTCCGAGGATCTCTGGCGCATGGCGCGCCGCCACGCGCCCGATGGCTACGAGGCCGTGTTCGACGCGAACGGCGTCGCCACGCTGCGCGAGAGCTACGAGCACCTCGCGTCGCCGGGGCGCCTGGTCGTCTACGGCTTCCACACGATGCTGCCGCGCGGGCGCGGCCGCGGCCGCCCGAGCTGGCCCAAGCTCGCGGTCGACTGGCTGCGCACGCCGCGCTTCGACCCGCTGAAGATGACCAACGACAACCGCAGCGTGATGGCGTTCAACCTGTCGTACCTGTTCGAGCGCAAGGCGTCGTTCGTCGAGGCGGTGGAGACGCTCACCGCCTGGGCGGAGGAGGGCCGCATCGCGGCGCCGCGCGTGACCGAGTACCCGATGGGCGAGGCGGCGCGCGCGCATCGGGCGCTCGAGTCGGGCACGACGACCGGGAAGATGGTGCTGACGACGCGCTGAATCGCGTCGAGCGGACGTGTCGTGGCTCTCCGGGCTTCTCGTCCTGAAATTTGCGGCGGCCCGGGAGCGAATGGAGCGTCATGAGCACCACGTCGCTGGCCATCGCGCCCTCTTCGAACGAGCGCCTCGCCGCCACCCTCGCGCACGCGGGCACGCTGGTGGCCTGGTTCCTCGCGCCGCTCCTCGTCTACCTCGTGCTGCCGCGCACCTCGCGCTGGGCCCGGTACCACGCGCTGCAGTCGCTTCTCTGGTCGCTGATCGGGACGCTCGTCAGCCTGCTCACCTGCGGCTTCGCCATCCCGTTCTTCCTCGCCTGGCACGTGTGGGCCGCGTTCAAGACGATGCGCGACGGCGACTACGAGTACCCGCTCGTCGGGGAGGCGGCGCACAACGCCGTGTACCAGGACGGCTGACTCGGCCTTCGCCCGGAGGACCGGTACGAGCGAGCTCCGTACCGCCGAAGGCGCCGCCGAGCGCGGTGGATGGCCAAGTCCTCGCCGCGGCGGTAGAAGGTCAGGCCATGACGGTCCGCCTGACGAAGATGGCCAAGCGCGCCGGGTGCGCGGCCAAGCACCCCCCGGGGTACCTGTTTCCGCTGCTCGGCCACCTTCCCGCGGTCACCGATCCGAACGTCCTGGTGGGCAGCGCCACCGCCGACGACGCGGCCGTCTACAAGCTGAGCGACGACACGGCGCTCGTGCTCACGACCGACTTCTTCACGCCGATCGTCGACGCGCCGTACGACTTCGGGCGGGTCGCCGCGGCCAACGCGCTCAGCGACGTGTACGCGATGGGCGGCAAGCCGGTGACGGCGCTCAACCTCGTCGGCTTCCCGGACGCGACGCTCGAGCCGTCCGTGCTCGGCGACATCCTGCGCGGCGGGGCGGACAAGGCGAAGGAGGCCGGCATCGACATCGTGGGCGGGCACACGATCAAGACGGACGAGCCCATCTACGGCCTGGCCGTGACGGGCGTCGTGCACCCCGCCCGCGTCGTCGCCAACGACGGCGCGCGCCCCGGCGACGTGCTGGTGCTCACCAAGCCGCTCGGCGTCGGCATCATCACGACGGCGGCCAAGCAGGACGTCGACTCGCGCGGCGCCATCGCGCAGGCGATCGAGCTCATGGCGACGCTCAACCGCGCCGCCGGCGAGGCGATGCAGCAGGTCGGCGTCCACGCCGCGACCGACGTCACCGGCTTCGGCCTGCTCGGTCACCTGCGCAACATGACGAAGGCGAGCGGGTGCGCGGCGGCGATCGCCGCCGACGACGTCCCGGTGCTCGAGGCGGCGTGGGCCTACGTGCGCGAGGGGATCGCGCCGGGCGGCACGCACGCCAACCGGCGGTTCCTCGTGGAGAGCGTCGCGTTCGACGACGGCGTCGACGAGGCGACGCAGCTCGTGCTGTGCGACGCGCAGACGAGCGGCGGGATGCTGATCGCCGTGGCCGAAGAAAAGGTCGACGCGCTCCGGTCGGCGCTGACGGCGAAAGGCGCCCCGTGCGCGGCGGTGGTGGGGCGAATCGAAGCCGGAAAGCCGGGCACGGCGAGGGTCACGCGCCGGCGGTGACCCGGTCGCGCCGTCACGCGCTCGGGTGCTGGTGCAGCCGCGCGCCGATCCGCGCCAGGTGCCGCCGTTCGATGCGGTGGCCGCGTCGCATGAGCCGGAAGACGGCGACCTTGAGCGCGTCGTTCACGACGAACCACGCCAGCGAGCACGCCCAGACGAGCAGCGTCTGCGGGCGACCTTGCCATCGCCGAGCCCGACGGCGAGATCGGGGACCGCGTCGGTCGCCACCGCACGTCAAGCCCGCGCCGCGACGGCGAGCGCGAAGGCGCCGTCGTCGCCCGTCAGCCACTCCTGAAGCCGCATCCCGCCCCGCGTCAGCGTGCGCTCGACGCTCGGGCGCGTGAACTTGCGGCTGATCTCGGTCAGGATGCGCTCGCCCTGCTCCAGCTCGACGCGGAGATCGATGGCGCGCAGCGTGACCGTCTGACGGCGCGTGGACACCAGGTGCATCTCGATGCGCTCGCGGCGCGGCTCGTACAGGGCCAGGTGCTCGAACGCAGCCGGATCGAAATCGCCGGCGAGCTCGCGCGAGACGACCCGCAGCACGTTCTTGTTGAAGGCGGCCGTGACGCCGCGCGCGTCGTTGTACGCGGCGTGCAGCACGCCCGCGTCCTTGACGAGGTCGACGCCGAGCAGGAAGCGATCGCGCTCGCTCATCTGCCCGGCCACCGAGCGCAGGAAGGCGGGCGCCTCGTCCTCGTCGAGGTTGCCGATCGTGCTGCCGAGGAAGGCGAACAGGCGGGGTCCGAGCGATGCGGGCGCGCCCAGCTCGACGAGCGCGAGATCGTGCACGAAGTCGCCGACGACCCCGCGCACCACCAGCCGCGGGTGGTCCGCGAGCAGCGACCGCGCCGAGGCCTCGAGCGCCGCGGGCGCGATGTCGAACGGGACGTAGCGCGGCGCGGGCGCGCGCGCGCACAGCGCCTCGACGAGGAGCCCGGTCTTTCGCGCCATGCCGCTGCCGATCTCGACCATCATCGCCGCCGCGGCGCGCTCGACGATTCCGTCGGCGTGCCGCTCGAGCAGCGCGCGCTCGGCGCGCGTCAGGTAGTACTCGGGAAGCTCGCAGATGGCGTCGAACAGGCGCGAGCCCTGCTCGTCGTAGAAGTACTTGGGCGGGATGGACCGCGGGGCGCGCGCGAGCCCGGCGCGCACCTCGCGCGCCATCGTCGCGCTCCGGTCGTGACGGCCATCGACCCCGAACAGCTCGAAACGTGCCGTGCCCACGGAACGGCCTTCGTAGCGCGGACCGTGCCAGGTGGCGAGGGTCGAAGGGCTCGGCGGGCGACGAAACCGGCCGGTGGCCGCATCGGGCAGGCGGCCTTACGACAGACGGTGCCCCGATCCATGCGCGACGATCCCCTGCTCCACGCGCTCGCCGACGCACGCGCGCGTACCCACGAGCTCACGCGCGATCTGCCCGACGCACCGGGTGCGTTCGAGGACGCCCACGTGCGCTGGGTCCTCGGGCACGTCGCGCGCCGACAGGAGGCGTGGATCCTCGAACGCGGCCGCGGTCTGCCGCCGCTGCGCGACGACGCCGAAGCGATCTGGGGCGGCCCGGCCGGCGCGCGGCTGCCGGGGCGGCTGATCACGCTGGCGTACGCGCAGGCGGTGCTGTCGCGCGCGCTCGAGCAGGTGTGCCGGCCGTACCACGACCTGGCCGTCTGCCACGAGGACGGACACGGCGAACGGCTGGCGTGGTGGCGCGACGCGTGGGCGATGCCCGAACCGAGGTTCGCGGCGCGCACCGCCATCACGCGCCTTTCGGCCGTGGGCGCGTGGACCGGCGACGTCGACGTCCCCGGCGGGTCCTACTGGCTCGGTGCGCTGCCCGGCACGCACGAGCTCGTGCTCGACGACGAGACGTGGGCGCACCGGGTCGAGGTGGCGCCCTTCCGCATCGCACGCGCCCCGGTCACCAACGAGGAGTACGAGCGCTTCGTCGAGGCCGGCGGCTACGCCGACCGGCGCTGGTGGAGCGAGGAGGGATGGTCGTGGCGCACCTCGGTGGACGCGCGCCACCCGCTCGGATGGGTGCGCGTGAACGGCGGGTGGTGCTGCATGCGCTGGGACCGGCTGGAGGCGCTGCCCTCGCACCATCCGGTCGTGCGCGTCAGCCATCACGAGGCCGAGGCGTACTGCCGCTGGGCTGGCCGACGCCTGCCGACCGAGGCGGAGTGGGAGCTGGCCGCGTGCTCGTTCGACAAGCGCCCATGGCCGTGGGGCGACTCGCCCCCGGCGCACGCGCGCGCCAACCTCGACGCGCGCGTCGGCTGCACCGTCGACGTGGCCGCGCACGCCGAGGGCGACAGCCCCTACGGATGCCGACAGATGGTGGGCAACGTGTGGGAGTGGACCGGATCGGACTTCGCGCTCTACCCCGGCGCACGCGCGCCGGCGCTCTCGGCCGAGCGCACCGCGCGCGCGCTCGCCACGCGCCACGTGGTCCTGCGCGGCGGCAGCTGGGCGACGCGCGCCCGATCGATCCGCGCGACCTGGCGCGAGCCGCAGCCGCCGGGCCGGCGCGACCTGTTCGCCGGTTTCCGGACGTGCGCGCTGGTGTAGTCTCGCGAGCGTGATGCGCTTCGCCCTCGCGCTGGCTGCCACGATCCTGCTCGCCTGCAACGGCTGCCACCACGACGGCGCGCCGCCGCCGCCGAACGCCGCGGACGCTCCGGCGGGATCGGCGGCGCCGGGCGGCGAGACGGTCGTGCACGTCGAGGACGACGGCAAGTCGTTCGACGTCGCGCGCGGCAGCACCGTGACCTTCGAGCTCGCGAGCAACGCGGGCACGGGCTACGCGTGGACCCCGGCGGGCGTCGACCCGAACGTGCTCGTTCAGCAGGGAGAACGCACGACGCAGACGTCCTCGGACGTCCCCGGCGCGCCGAAGATGGACGTGTTCCACTTCGTGGCCCAGAACCCCGGCACGACGACGGTGGAGATGGATCTGAGGCGTCCCTGGGAGCACGGCGCCGCCCCGGGGCGCACGGTCCGGGTGACGATCCACGTGCAGTAGCCGGCCGCGAGCGCGCCCGCTGACCGTGGCCCGCGCGCGGCCGTCGCAGCGGGACGCCGCCTCCGAAACCGTGCGACAATGACCTCCGGGCGAGGAGGATGGTCGACGCGCACAAGCCCGCCGCCGCGGGCGTGTTCTATCCGGCCGAGCGCGAGACGCTGTCGCGCACCGTCCGTGATCTGCTCGACGCCGCGTCGCGGGTCGGGACGCGCGTCGCGCGGGCGTCGGCCATCGTCGTGCCGCACGGGGCGTATGGCGCGGCCGGCGCGGTGGCCGCCGCGGGGTGGGCGCGCGTGGCGCCGCAAACGGCGCGCGTGCGGCGCGTCGTGCTGCTCGGGCCCGCCCACCACATGCCCTTCGCCGGCGTGGCCGCGCCGTTCGCCGACGAGTTCGCGACCCCGCTCGGCGTCGTGACCGTCGATCGCATCGCCATCGAGAAGGCGCGCCGCCTGCCGCAGCTGCTCGTCAGCGACGAGCCTCACGAGCAGGAACCCTCGATCGAGGTGCAGCTTCCGTTCGTGCAGACGATCCTGCCGGAGGCGTCGATCGTGCCGCTCATCGTCGGCGAGGTGACCGACGACGAGGGCACGGCCGTCGTCGAGGCGCTCTGGGACGAGCAGACGGTCGTCGTGGTCTCGACGGACCTCAGCCGCTATTACGACGCAGCCACCGCCAGCCGGCTGGACGACGCGACGGCTCGGGCGATCGAGGCGCTCGAGCCCGCGGCGATCGGCGAGGATCAAGCGTGCGGCCACGCGGCGCTGCGGGCCGTGCTGAACGCGGCCCGCGGTCGGGGGCTGCGCGCATCGCGCCTCGAGGTGCGCCACGCGGGCGCGGCTTCGGGGCTGCTTCCCCGCCACGTGGCCGACGGCGACGCGGACGAGGTGTTCGGGTTCGGCGCGTTCGTACTAGGTTGACGTCATGGCGGACAAGCGGGGACCGCCGCTCGAGACGCTCGACCCGGCGCGCAACTTCACGCTGACGACCGAGGAGCGCGTGCGGGCCGTGGCCGCGGGGCCGCCCGCGTACGTGCGGCGACGGCGCGCGATCGAGGACCTGGAGGAAGGCATCGTTCGCGTGCTCGTCGAACGCTGCCGCGAGGCGACGGCCGAGGGGCTCGACGTGCGCGAGCATGCGCGCGCCAACGCTCCGATGCGCGCGCTCGAGCGGCTCAACGATCTGGTCGCGCGCCACAACCGTTACTACCCGATCGAGGCCAACCTGCCGGTCCACCCGCGCACCGGGGAGCTCGTGGAGCGCACGGGCGAGCCTTGGCGGCCGATGGACCCGCGTTCGATCGAGGCGCTCATCGCATGTGCGATGGCGCGCACACGGCCGAACGGTTGAGGTCTGCCGCCTGATACCGATCGTCCTCAGGCCTCAACTCGGACGCATCGCGACGAGACCTGGCGCGGATGCTGCGGAGCATGCGAAACGACTGCGGTTTCGCCCGCCCCAGCCGTGCTGGCACGGTTCGACCATACGGCCGACCTCCCGACGGCGGCGCGGTGTCGCGCCCGAGTCGCCGGATGAGCGAGGAGGTGGTCATGCTGGTTCCTGCGATGGCGTTCGCGTGGTGGCTGGTGTCGTTCCCGTCGCCTTCGGCCGCACTGGCGGCGCACGAACCCACGGCCGCCCTGGCAGCCCACGTCCAGGCCGCGCCCGTGACGCCGGCGCCGCGCGCGAGCGAGGTGCAGGGCAGCTCGCAGGGCGGCCAGCGCGTGATGCTCAAGGTCGTCACGCCCGAGATCGTGAGCGCGGCCGAGCACTACCTCGGCATCGTGATGAAGCAGCACGCGCCCATCGGCACCGAGGAGGAGATCACGCTCGACGGCCGTCGCTACGTGCTGCGCCTCGAGTGGCACTACCACCCGCCGGGCTTCGTCGGCGCGCCCAACGGCTGGCACCACGGCATCACCGTCTACGAGGTGCGCTGAACGACCCGCACGGTCACCCGAGCGCGCTCGCGAGCGCGGCGAGCGTGGCGCCCGTGCTGGCCTCGACCTTCACGGCGGCGTGCTCCTCGCCGCGCACCGGCCCGCGGTTGACGATGGCGATCGGGATGCCGCGCTCGACGGCACGCCGGAGGAAGCGGTAGCCGGAGTAGACGGCGAGCGACGAGCCGACCACCAGCAGCAGGCCGGCGGCCTCCACCGCGGCGAACGCCTCGTCGACGGTCGCGCGGGGCACGTTGTCGCCGAAGAAGACGACGCGCGGCTTGAGCACGCCACCGCACCGGGTGCAGGCGGGCACCTGGAAGCGCTCGACGCGCTCGGGCGGCAGCTCGGCGTCGCCGTCGGGGGCCGTGGTCACGGCCTGCGACGTCCAGCCCGGGTTGAGCGTGACGATCCGCGCCTGCAGCGCGTCGCGCTCCTCGACCGCGCCGCACGCCAGGCAGCCCACCTCGGCGAGCGCCCCGTGCAGCTCGGTCACGTTGCGACTGCCGGCCTTGTGGTGGAGCCGGTCGACGTTTTGCGTGATGACGCGCGCGACGACGCCCCGGTGCTCGAGCGCCGCCAGCGCGCGGTGCCCCGCGTTGGGTTGCGCCGCGCGCATGCGCTCCCAGCCGAGCGCCGAGCGCGCCCAGTAGCGCTTGCGCACCGCCTCCGAGCGCACGAACTCGGGCCCGTGGATGGGGCGGCGCGGGCGCGCCAGCGCCTCGGGGCTGCGGTAGTCGGGGATGCCCGACTCGGTGCTCAGCCCCGCGCCGGTGAGCGCCAGGACGGCCTTGCCGCGGGCGAGCTCGCAGAGTCGGTCGATCATGCTCCGAGCGCGACGAGGGTAGCTCGCTCCGGCGCGGGCGCTACGCGCCGCGGCCGAGCGCGCGCGCGAGCCTCGACCAGAGCCGGCGCATCCGCGCCGGCGGGTAGTGCGCGTTGCGCCCGCTCGGGTTGGGCAGCACGAACACGCGCGCGCCGCGGTGGCTCGGCGCTTCGCCGCACTCGACCGGCCCCTTGTCGCGCGTGAAGGCACGCCACGCGGTCACGCCGACGAACACCACCGCGCGCGGCCGCCAGCGCGCGAGCTTGCGCTCGAGCGCCCGGCGCCCGCGGTCGAGGTCCTGCGCCGACAGCTCGTTCACCCCGCTCGTGACGCGCATGACCAGGTTGGTCACGCCGATGCCGAGCCCGGTCAGCCGCCGTTCGTCGTCCGGCGCGAACCGCCGCGGCGTGAACCCCGACTCGTGCAGCAGCCGCCAGAAGGCGTTGGCCGGGTTGGCGAAGTGGTGCCGCACGCGCCCCGAGATCGGGTCGGGGTTGATCCCGACGAAGAGCACGTCGAGATCGGGAGCGATGACGTCGGGCACGGGGGGCGGGGCCACGCGCCCGCGATTTGCTCACAGCGCCGAGAGGAACGCCACGAGCGCGGCGCGATCGTCGGCGTCGAGGCTCATGCCGAAGGGGTGGCCCGGGATGGCGCCGGGGCCGTGCAGGCGCAGCGGGTAGCCCGGGCTCGTCCGCGCGGGATCGAACATCGCGGCGAGCGACGGCACGGTGCCGTCGTGCAGGAGCGCGCCACGCGTGCCGACCCCGTGCATCGAGGGCACGCGGTAGGTGCCCGTGCCGCGCACCGCCGACTGGCCCAGCGTCGGATCGGTGCCGACGACCGCGAGCGGGACCGGCGGACCGGTCAGCGCCGTCCCCTGGTGGCACGCCGTGCACGCCTGCTCGAAGACCTGGGCCCCGCGCGGCGAGCTCGCCGCCGCCGCGGCCTCGTCGGGCAGCGCCTGCGCGAGCGAGGCGACGTACGCTGCCAGCGCCAGCGCGACGACACGCGGCGGACGCACGGTCTCTCCCGCCGACGTGACGATCAACGTCTCGATCCGGATGGCGAGCGCCGTCCGGTCGATCTGGTGCACCGTCGCGTCGGCCTGCAAGTGCGTCAGCCACTTCACCGGCCGCAGGTCCGCGATGCGCACCGGCTCGAGGCCGGTGCTCGTCGTCACGTCGAGCCGCCCCGGCCCCCACGCGCCGATCGCCGCGGCGGTGCCGGCAGGGATCGGCGGGTTCGCGCCGTCGAGCATCGCCGCGCCGATCTCGAAGTGGTCGTTCGGTCGGCCCGGCACCAGCGCCCCCGACACGCGCGCTTCGTGGCAGCTCGCGCAGGTCAGCGCCACGGCGCCGCTCCCGTCGGCCAGCTGCTCGCGCACCAGCCCCCCGACGCCGGCCCGGTCGTCGACCCAGAGCCCGTAGCGCGCGGCCGCGTCGCGCGACGCGAGCGCGACGCGCAGGTAGGGAGCGAGCTGCACCGGGTACCTGTGGAAGGCCGCTTCCCCGAGCGCGACGAGGCGCGGGTCGTCTTCCGACGCGACGTCGTCGGGCAGGCCGAGAGGCGCCGCGCCCGCGCCCGGCGACGTCGCGCTCGCGCCGCCGGGCGCATCGAGCTCGCTCGGCTGCACCGGCTCCACCGGCGGGTTCCACTCCGGCAGACGATCCCAGTCGTTCGCGTCGCCGGTCGCGTAGTGCTCGAGCCGCTGCTGCGCGTAGCCGTCCTGCGGGTTGACGAGCGACGCGACCAGCTCCGCGCGCCGGTACGACGCATCCACGAGGTACGGCTCTCCCGCCGGGGCCGGCTCGGCCGCGCCGCCCCCGCACGCGGCGAGGAGCGCGGTCACCCCGCACAGAACGAGTCGCCGCATGCCCATCGCCCCGTCTGCCCGTCGTACGCGCAGTACGGCTGCCCCAGACCGCCATCGCCACCGCAGTCACTGTCGTTCGTGCACGCGTCGCCCGGCCTGTGGCAGTCGTAGCCCTGCACGCCATAGAACGGCCCGCAGTCGAACGTCACCGACGGCGAGCAGTAACCGCCGGCCCCGCAGTCGGCGTCGGTGCGGCAGGTGGCCGGCACGCACACATTGCCGGGGCTCTGGTGCGCGTAGCCGAACGTCGATCCCGCGCAGCTGCACACCTGACCGCCGGGGCAATCGCCGTCGGAGAGGCACTGGTCGGGCCCGCACGTGCCGTCCAGGCAGAAGCTCTGCCCGTCCTGGCCGGGCTGCAGCATCTGGCACTGCGCGTCGGTCGTGCACGCGACGCCGCTGCTGCCGTGCGCCGGGCACGACGGCGCGGTGGGCCGGTGGTACGCGGGGACCTCGTTGGGCGTGGGCGTGCCGGGAGGCGTCCCGCCGTCGTCGCCGGGCGGATCGACGAGGCCGATGGTCGCGCCGCCGCAGCCGGCGACGAAGGCGAGGACGGAGGCAAGGAGGACGAAGCGCACGGGCGGAGCCAAGAGCACCCGCCAGGCCAATTCCAACCGCGCGACATCATTGAGCCGAGCTTGTCGCGCGGGCGATCCCGCCGCCGCACGTGGCTCAACGTGGCCCGCCCGCCGTGGCGGAGCGGGCAGCCGGGGTCGGCGTCGCGCCGGGGGCCGCCGGACGGGCGAAGAGAAGCCCGACCGCGCAGCCGACGAGCACGAGGATCAGGGCGACGATCAATCGGCGCCCGCGGTAGACGTCCGGCATCGACGCCTGGCCCTCGCGCGCGCTGGCGGCCACGAGCTCCGGCGGCGGCTCGAAGAGGCGCGTGGCCACCTCGGGGACGGCGTCGCCGACGTCGCTCCCCTCCGCCTGGTCGGCCGTGGCGACGCCTTTCGGGTAATGACCGCTCGGAACGTTGCCGGGCAGCAGCGATGCGCCGCCATGGCTGCGCACGTACAGGCCCACGCGGCGCGCGGTCGCCACGGGCAGCGGCTGCCGCTCGAGGGCCGCGAGGAAGTCGCCGGCCGACGCGAAGCGCCGCGCCGGGTCCCGCTCGAGCGCGCGCAGCACGACGGCGTCGAGCGCCGGCGGCACCGACGGCTCGACGCTCGAGGGCGCCGGCACCGCGCGCGTGAGCACGGCGTGCATCGTCGCCCACTCGTCGGCCGACCGGAACAGCGGTCTTCCGGTGAGCAGCTCCCAGAGGACGACGCCCGCGGCGAACACGTCCACCCGCTGGGTCACCTCGCCCGATCCGAGCTGCTCGGGCGCCATGTACGACGGCTTGCCTTTGATGACGCTCTCGTCTTCGACGGCCATGCGCGCGGTCGCCCGGGCGATCCCGAAGTCGGTGAGGCGCGCGCTGCCGTCGACACCGACCAGGATGTTCTGGGGCGTGACGTCGCAGTGGACGACGCCGAGCCGCTCGCCGTCGGGTCCGCAGCACTCGTGCGCGGCATGCAACCCCGCGAGCGCGTCGCACATGACGCGGAGGGCCACGTCGAGCGGCACGCGCTGCCCCTCCTTGCGCGCGGCGCGCGCGAGGGCCGACAGGCTGCAGCCCTCCACGTACTCCATGACGAGGTAGAGCGGGTTGCCGTCGCTGACGTCGAGCGTGGCGACGACGTTGTGATGGCGGATGCGTGCGGCGAGGCGCGCCTCGTCGAGGAACATCTCCACGAACGCGCGGTTCTGGCGCAGGTGATCGTGGCAGCACTTGATGGCCACGATGCGCTCGAACCCGGCGGCGCCGACCTGGCGGCCGACGTAGACCTTCGCCATCCCGCCCGTGGCGAGCTCGCCGAGCAGCGTGTAGCGCCCGAGCTCTCGCGGAAACTCCGCGCGCTCGTCGACGTCGACCACGGATCTGGCCAGGGTGCCCACGGCGTCAGATCCCTCCCCCGCGATCGCAGCCCAGAGGTCCCTGCAGCCGCCGGTCGCCGGAAGCGACGACCACGAACGTCACGCGGCGATCGTCGCGGAGCGCATCGTCGCCGTGACACTCGGCGGGCGCATCGGGCACGCGGCACTCGCGGCGTGCCGGGCAGCGCGACCCGTAGCCGGCGGTCCGCAGGCGCGACGGGGCGACGCCGCGGGTCACGAGCTCGCTCACGACGGCGCTCGCGCGCGCCCGCGTCAGCTCGAGGTTCGCCGGCTCGGACCCGCGCTCGTCGGCATGCCCCTGCACCTCGACGAGCTGGATCGACGGATCGTCGCTCATCGCCTTGGCGATCGTCGCGAGGGCCTGCTCGGACGCGGCGGTCGGCTGGTCGCGATTCGAGTCGAAGCGCACCGGAAGATCGAGCCACGCGGCACCGAGGGGGTGCGCCGCGGGCGCGCGTGGTGCGGCCGCCGCGGGCGCGGGCGTCGCCGTCGCCACGGCCGCGGCGGTCGGCGTCGAGGGGGGCTCCGCGGCGATGGGCACCGGCGCCGTCGCGGGCGTCCGCTCGGGCGTCACGGGAAGCGGCTCGATGCCGGGGCTCGCGCGCGTCACGGCCGCGTAGGCGAGCGTGCCGACGCCCGTGACCGCCACCAGCGCATGGGCGAGGATCAGCACGAGCCGGTGCCGCACGCCCCGCAGGTGGTAGACGACGTTCACGCACCCGAGCCCGATGGCGCCGATGAGGACGACGAGCGCGCAGCGGGCCAGCAGCACGGCGGGCTCGCGCAGACAGAAGAGCAGCAGCGCCGCGAAGCCCGAGGCTCCGGCGAGCCCGTGGGCGATGGCGACCCAGCCCGGAAGACGGAGCCTCTTCAGATGCCGGAACACCATGAAGGCGCCGGCACATGCACCGACCAGGAACAGGCAAATAGCCGTGATCATTGTCTCCTCGCGTTCGCGGCGAGGGCCAATGCACGGTTCGGACCACCGCGATATCACGACACGCGCGGTTCGCGCGCGATGCGGCCAGGCATCTGAATCGGCGCGTCGTGCGTGCGAGGAGAGGCAGCAGCGCGGGGGCGGGCGCCCTCGCAGCAGGGCTCCTCGCTAGACCGGGTCGCGCCGCTTCAGCGCGACGAGCAGCACGACGATCATCAACAGCGTCATCCCGAAGAGCACCGCCGCCGGCAACCACAGCGTGTTCCACTCGGTGAAGCCCCACGCGCCGTTGAGCGAATCGCTCGCCACCTGCGCGATCGCGCACTGGAACTTGCCGTTCTGCACGAAGTCCGGAAGGCTCGTCAGGTCCGGCTTGTGCAGGTCGATGACCCACGCCGGCGAGCTCGCGATCGCGAGCCGCTCGTTCGCGATCGCCCCCTCGAAGCCCCAGCGCGACGGCATCAGGTACATCAGCGGCTTGAGGTTGGGGTTCGTCGTCATCGGCACCATCAGCCCGCCGAGGACGACCTGCGGGATGAGCGCGATGGGCGTCAGCGCCATGGCCGCCTCCGCGCTCGCGACCATCGTCGAGACGAGGAGCCCCATCGCCGTCGCGTTGATCGCCAGCGCCACCACGTTCCCGAACTCCGCCAGGAACGCGAGCGGCCCGCCGTTGAACCCGAGCGCGAAGAAGACGATCCCGAGCAGCATCGTGCACTGGACGACGCAGAAGAAGCTCAGCAGGACGAACTTCGACAGCACGTAGTTCACGAGCCGCAGGTTCACCATGCGCTCGCGCAGGTAGATCGCGCGCTCGGTCACGATCTCGCGCGCCGCGTTGCTCGTGCCGAACCAGACGCAGCTGACGACGACGAAGAACATCGCCGCCGTGTGATCGGTGGTCGGCTGCATCGAGTTGAGCAGGTTGGTCGAGCCGCTGCTGCTGCTGCCGTTCCTGGTCGACAGCTCCTGCAGCGCCCCGAGGCACCAGTACGGCACCCCCGCCGTCTGCCCGCCGAACACGAGCCAGAGCAGCACGCCGATGATCGGCGCCTGCAGGAACATGATGGCCGCCCCCATGCGGTCGCGGATCTTCACCTTCCAGTAGCGCGACAGCAGCAGACCGAGCTGGCGCATCCCCGCCACGTCCGCCCTGTGCGGCACGCCGCGCGCCGCCGGGGCCGTGCCGATCGCGCGCCGCCCCGAGAACATCGACTGGAACAGGGGGTTGTCGTTGCGGAAGAACTCCGCGCGCCAGCCCCTGGCCGCCTCGAGGCGCGCCACCCCGCGCGTGGCCTGCGGGTTCGCGCGGCGCATCTCGTCGAGCACGACGCGCTCGCGCACGTTGAGCATGTCGAACATGTCGCGCGGGTTGTCCACGCGACGGTGCTGGCTCGTGTGCCCGGTCGCCCCCGCGCGCTGCGCGATCGACCCGAAGAACGAGTACGCGGCGTCCCCGGTCGGCCCGAAGTACGTCGGGATGCCGCCGTAGCCCATGATGAAGCACATGTTGAACTTCTCGAACTCGTCCTTGGCCGGCTGGTGGATCGTCATGATGATCGTCTTGCCGGTCTTCTTCGTGAGCTCGGAGAGCAGGTTGATGAGCGCCGTCGTGTCGTCGGCGGCCAGACCGCTCGTCGGCTCGTCGAGGAAGAGGATGACGGGGTCGGTCACCAGCTCGAGGGCGATGTTGACGCGCTTTCGCTGCCCGCCCGAGAGCACCTTCTTCTCGGGCTTGCCGATCTGGAGGTTTCGCACCCCCTCGAGGCCGAGGTCGCGCAGCGTCTCGTCGACGCGGCGGTCGATCTCCTCCTCCGAGTAGTCGGGAGGCAGGCGGAAGCGCGCCGAGTACTTCACCGCCTCGAAGACGGTGAGCTCCGGGTGCACGATGTCGTCCTGCGGGACGTACCCGATGCTGCCGCGCAGCGCGTCGTAGATCGTGTACAGGTCCTCGCCGTTGATGCGCACCTGGCCGCTGGTCGGCGGGAGGTAGCCGTTGAGCGCGAGGAGGAGCGTCGTCTTGCCGGCCCCCGAGGGGCCCATCAGCGCGATCATGTCCCCCGGCAGCGCCTTGAAGGAGACGTGATCGAGCAGCGTCTTCATCTTCGCCTTGTCGTCGCGATCGGGCACCTCGAGGAACAGGTCCCACGCCTCGATCTCGTAGAGCGGCTTGCCCGCCCAGTCGGCGTGGTCCTCGACGACGACGTTGACGCGGCTCTCCGCGATGTGGATGAGCAGCGGCATCGGCCCGATGAAGACCTTCTCGCCGCTGGCCACGGGCACGCGCTGCCCGGGCGAGAGGCGCTGGCCGCGCACGTACGTGCCGTTGGCGCTGCCGCGGTCCTCGAGGAAGAGCTGGTCGCCGACCTTGATGATCTGCGCGTGCTTGGAGCTGACCTGCGGGTGGTTGACGACGATCTGGTTGTCGGGCGTGCGGCCGATGGAGATGTTGGTCGACTGGAGCTGATCGAGCTTGAGCTCCCCGATGACGGTGCGGTGCTTGCGAGGGGCGCTGCGCTCGCCCGCGGGCGGGGACGCGCCGGCGCCCGGCATCGGCGCGGCGGCGGGAGCCCCGGCGGCGGCGGCGACCGGCTGCGCGCCGCCCTGCGCGATGTGCGCGAGCACCGGCACGGGCACCGGCACGGGCCCGAACGCGACGACCCCGTTCGGGTCGAGCGGCGTCGGCTGGTTGGCGGGCACCTGGTGGCCGCCGAGCCACGTGCCGCTCGTCGACCCGTGGTCGACCACCATCATGCGGTCGAGCATCACCGTCGCGTGCTGGCCGCTGACGGCGCCGTGCGCGATGACGAGCGACGCGCGCGCCGCGTCGCGGCCGACGACGATCTGGCCGCGCGGGGCCTGAAACTGCCCGGGCGACATGACCATCGCGCAGAGCGCCGCGTGCGCGAGCGGCACCGGCACGCCGCCCACGGCGAAGACGGTGCGGAAATCGAAGGGCAGCAGCTGCTGCGGCGGCACCGGCGCGCCGTTGGCGGTCGAGGGACCGGCGCCGAGGTCGACGAAGAACAGCTGTCCGTTCTGGCGAACGATGCGCGCGTGGTGCGGCGCGACGCCGGGTGCGGCGAGCACCACGTCGTTGTCGGGAGCGCTGCCGATCGCGACCTGATCCTTGCCGAAGGGGAGGGTCATCGGGCGCGTATATTAGGCGCCCGCGGGGAGCGGCGACTAGGGCGTGACTGCGGATTCGGCCGGGCTCGGACGAGCTGGACGCGAAGTGACGGCGCGTCCTTCTTGCTCGAGCGAAGGACCTCCCGGAGTCTCGATTCGTCCGTTCTGGGCCCTTGGCGGACCTCTGGAAACGAAAAGCGGCTCTCGAATCGATTGGCGGGCCTCCGGAGACGAAAACGGACCGGTCGCCGCGCCCATCATCTGGTTGCGCTGCGAGGCGCTGCGCGCCCACGCCGCGGCCATCTGCGCCTCCTGCCACACCATGGGATCAGGATGCGCGCCGGAGCCGCGCGCGCACCTTGGCGAGCACCGCGACGTCCGCCGGCGGGAACGCGGCCGGGTCGAGCGCGCCGGCGTCGGCCCACTTCAGGGCGGCGACATCGATGGTCTGCGGCTCGGGCGACCCGGGCACGCGCGTCGCCTCGAAGAAGAGGAGCAGCACCGCCTTGCCCGCGTCCTCGTAGCGGTGGAACGCCACGTCGACGATCTCGCCCGCGACCGCATCGATGCCGAGCTCCTCGCGCAGCTCGCGCCGCAGCGCCTCGCGCGGATCCTCGCCCTCCTCCACCTTGCCGCCGGGGAACTCCCACGCGCCGGCCAGGTGCGTGCCGGCCTTGCGCTGCGTGAGCAGCACGCGCCCCTGTTCGATGACGACCGCGGCGGCGACGACGAGGGTCCGCATGGGGGCAGCCACGGTAGCTCAATGGAGCTTCACGCCCACCATCGCGATCTCGGGCAGCGCCGCGAGCGCGATGCTCTTGGCGTCGGCGCTCACCGCGCCCGTGCCGACGAGCCCCCACGCGCCCCACGGCGCCGGTGGTGAGGTCGACGCCGCATCGGCGCCGTCCAGGTAGAAGTCGACCTGGGCGCCGGCCGGCCAGCCGGGCGTGTTGGGCACGGTGAGCTGCGCGGGCGGATCGAGCTTGGTGTCGAGCGGCGCGAGCGCCCACGCGTCGCTCACCCCCCCGGCGAGCGTCGGCGGCAGCCGGGAAGCCGGCTGCTCGACCGCGCGGAGCTCCTGCGCGTTGGGGTCCTGGTGGGTGACGTCGAAGGTGACGTGCGTGCCGGGGGCGAGCGACAGCGTCACGCCGCCCGACGACGCGCTCGTGCCCGGGACGAGCGGAGCGCCGTCGGCGGGCAGCGGCGCGACCGTGACGCGCCCGAGCGAGTACGCGGGCCCTGCCCCCGGCAGGAGCGCGGCGAACGGCCCCCACGCCGGATCGGAGAAGACCTTGAGCGCGGGCCGCGCGAACGGCAGGCACGCGGCTACGGTCACGCTGCCGTCGGCGGCGCTCCTGGCCGGCGCGGTGCACAGGTTCGTCCCGCAGACGAAGACGGGCAGCCCCGCGACGGGGGCGCCGCTCGGGTCGACCATCGTCGCCTGCATCGTCGTCACGCACCGCTGACCCGCCGCCGGCGCCTGCACGCACGTCGTGGACGCGGTCGTGCAGGTCTCGCCGGCCTCGGCCTGCGCGTTTCCCGCGTCGGGCGCGAGCCCCGCGCCCGAATGCGACGAGCAGCCGGCCCCGACCAGAAGTACCCACACGCCCCTTGACGTACCGCGTCTCTTCACGCGCCCGGGTGGCATTCTACCGCGCTTTTGCGCCTTCCCGCCCCTCGCCCATGCGGTATCGTGCCCCGGCTCGAGGTCCCCATGAACTACGGCGCATTTCCCTCCGACGACGGCAATTTCAAGCGCGGAGCGTTCAAGCCCATCGCGATCATCGTCGGCCTGCTCCTCGTCGCGGGCGCCGCGGTGTTCCTCTTCCTCGGCGTGCACAACTCCGCCCAGACCCTGTCCAAGGACGAGGTGGCCAAGGAGATCCGGGACATCCAGCTCCTGCCCAGGGACGAGCAGGTCCCGCGCTGGCGCAAGTGGGCCGCCGACCCGAACGAGTCGATCCTCCAGAGCGAGGCCTTCATCCACCTCACATGGGACAAGGACACGCAGAGCATCCCGGCCATCATCCAGGGGCTCCAGTCGGCCGACCACAACGTGCGCGCCACGGCCGCCATGGCGCTGGCCACCTTCGGCTCGCCCGCCGCCGACTCCGCGAAGCCCGCGCTCATCAAGGCGCTCGCCGAGGCGAACACGAGCGACAAGCCGCAGATCGCCTGGGCGCTCGTCTGCCTCAAGGACGCGAGCCAGTTCGACACGATCATGACCGAGTACCGCGAGGGGCACCTGGGCGGGATCGTGCGCTTCGACGGCTACCCGGCGTTCGACACCGACAAGCTCATCGCCCTGCAGCCGCTCGACAAGTGGGCGTCCATGGCCGGCGACGCGAGCGACAGCGTGCGCGAGCTCGTGGCGACCACGCTGTCGAAGAACGCCGATCCGAAGTGGACCGACACGCTCATCAAGCTCGTGCAGGACAAGGACGTCGAGGTCGCGCGCGAGGCGGCCGTCGGCCTCGGCAAGATCGGCAACGACAAGGCGACCGGGCCGCTCATCGCCGCGCTGTCGAGGGCCGACAAGGACTCGCGCGAGAAGTTCCTGCAGGCGCTGCGCGACGGCATCGGCGCCAGCGGGCTGGTGCTGGCGCTCAAGACGGTGCAGCACGACACGCCCGAGCGCGAAAAGTTCCAGACCAAGCAGATCTTCGACATGCTCAAGAACCTCGAGGATCCGCGCGGCGGCGACGCCCTCTGGGCGTACATCCAGAGCAACCCGAGGGCCCACTGGAAGGTCGAGGCCGCGATGCGCATGGCGGAGATCGGCGACGTGCGCGCGGCCGAGGTGCTCGGCTGGCGCATGGAGCAGGACCCGCTCAAGCTCTACAACGAGGTCGACTGGCCCGAGCTGCGCCGTGACGACAACGAGCGCGTGTTCGCCGCGCGCATGCTGGCGGACCTGGCCATCCTGCACCCGGAGAAGAAGGACTACCTGCTCAAGGTCGCGGACCCGGGCGTCCTCTTCTGGGTGGACCCGGCCAACAAGCCGCAGCCGCACGCGAACGGCATGCGCTTCCTCGCCGCCGTCGGCTCGCCCAAGGCCATTCCGCTGCTCGAGAAGTGGTCGAACCCCAAGGAGCCGCTGCCCAAGGAGGGCGCGCAGCCGCCGTTCCCCGAGACGTGGGCGACCGCCCAGAGCGCGCTCCGCTACCTCGGGTGGACGCGCGAGCCCAACGGGTGGCGCATCCTCGAGAAGCAGCTGCACCGGCGCAACCCGAAGCTCGACGTGTCGTGGGACTCGCTCATGCAGGGCGGGCTCACGATCCTCGGCATGACGATGCGCGCGCTCGGCGTCGGCGCGTCCGACGGCTTCGCGCAGTGGGGCGACTCCAAGGCGTACGCCGACCTGGTGAAGTACGCCGAGGATCCGATGGAGAACGAGCAGGCGCGCATGGAGGCGTGCTTCGCGCTCTCGTGGGTCGCGAGCGACGCGCAGATGAACGAGATCGTGAAGAAGATTCACGCTCTGACGAACACCGACCAGAAGTCGAACTTCCAGCGCCAGTGCTACCTCGAGACGCTGGTGCACCGCCCGGTGCCCGACGCGACGGCGGGGCTCATCGACATGCTGTCGCCGAGCGTGCCGGACATCGAGGTGCGCCACCAGGTGGCGCGCGCCATCGGCATGGGCGGCATCACGCGCAACATGGTGCCGCAGATCTTCGCCAAGCTGAGCGACGTCAGCCTCAAGGCCGACGCCGCGCTGGCCCTCGTCCTGGGCGCCGACGCCGACACGGCGGCGCGCGCCATCGCGACGTACAACGACCCGACCCAGCCGCCCGAGGCGATCGAGGAGCTGAAGGACGTCTACAACAAGACCTTCGGCTACTGGAGCGACCGCAACTACGACACCGGCGACATCGCGCGCTGGGTCGAGAACGCCGAGGCGATCTCGCACGTGAAGGTGCGCGGGCAGCTGCAGGACTGGCCGCGCATCATCCTGGGCCGCAACCTGGTCGAGTCGATCGAGATCGACAACGGGCCGCACTCGATGACGCGCGTGCAGCTGCGCTGGCGCCTCCTCAACGACGCGAAGGGGACCAACAAGGTCAAGCGCGACGAGGCCATCGCCATCCTCAAGTTCATCAAGGAGAAGGGCGTGCTGATGGCGCTGCGCAACGAGCCGGGCGATCTCGGCCAGATGGCGCGCGAGGCGTTCTTCGAGGTCATGTACCCGAAGGCCACCGCCGAGTCGGTGCCCGAGTCGCCCAAGGACCAGAAGAACGCCGGGGCGGCCCCCGCCAACTTCGGCGGCGTCGCGGGCGCCCCTCGCTGAAAGGGATGGGAGAGCGCCGCGGCGCCATGACGCCAAGCCGCCGGAAGGTGGAGGAGCCGCCCGCTGCCGGGATCCTCCCGACTTCCGGCGGCATGGCGGCTTGGCGGCTCGGCGTTCTCCTCTTCTCCGTCTCCTGCGGGCCGTCGGCGCCGGCGAAGGCGCCGGACGTGAGGGCGGCGAACCTCTCGCCGCCGGCGGGGGCGACGCTCGTGCAGGCGTGCACGCCGACGGGGCCCGAGCTCTGCTTCAACGCGATCGACGACAACTGCAACGGCGTCATCGACGAGGGGTGCGGCGAGCAAACGGGCCCGCTGCAGTTCACGATCGCGTGGAACGCCGCCGCGGCGGACGTGAACCTCGTGGTCGTCACCCCGTCGCAGGAGCGCGTGCCCAGCGAGCACGCGCGCACCTCCGCCGACGGGTTCCACCTCGACCGCGACTGTCCCGGCGAGGAGGGCTGCGGCGGCCAGAACGTCGAGAACGTCTTCTACGACGGTCCCGATCCGCCGCGCGGGCACTACCTCGTCGAGATCTCGCTCGGCGAGCTGCACGGCGCCGCTCCGCCCATCGCGGTGCGCTTCGGCGCGCGGCTCGGCGCGCGCACCGTGGGGTTCGACACGCAGCTCGCGCCGGGGGATGATGCCAGGAAGACGTTCTCGTTCGATGTGGAGTAGTCGTCGGATGTGGCTGGCGGCCGCGGCGCTCGCCGCGTCGCCGTGGTGGGCGGCCGGAGCGCGGGCGGCGGCGCGCGGGCACGGCGACTGGGGGGTGGCGTACGCGCCGGCGGACACGAGCGCGGCCAGGCCCGCCATCGTGTTCCTGCACGGCATGAACGGGTGGAGCCCGGAGAATTCGTGCGCGTACTTCGAGCGCGCGGCGGCCCCCTTCGGCTTCCTCGTGTGTCCGCGCGGCAATGCGGCGGACGACGAAGGCCCGATGTGGTCGGGAAACTACGCGAGCGTCGCGCCCCACGTGCACGCCGCGCTCGACGCCGCCGCGGCGCTCGCGCCGGGCAAGCTCGCTCGCTCCGGCGGCGGCACGATGATGGGCTTCTCGAACGGCGCCTGGTTCGCCGTGGAGGTGGCCACGCACGAGCCGGGGCGCTGGACGGGCCTCGTGCTCATCTCGATGCACCTCGAGCTCGACGCGCGGCGCCTGCGAGGCGCCGGCATCCGCCGCGTCGTGCTCGCCGACGGAGAGCGCGACGGCTCGTATGCCTCGATGAAGGCGCTGGCCGAGCGCACCGACGCCGCGGGCCTGCCCACGCGCTTCATCGACCTGGGCCCCGTCGGACACGAGTTCCCCGCGGACATGGACGCGCGAATGTGCGAGGCGGTCGCGTGGGTGCGCGACGCCGACGCGGCGGCGTGCGTGCCGGCGGCCGCCCACCGCACGGAAGCCGAAGGCGCGCGTTGAGCCGCGAGCTCGCCGCATCGCGCGTGCCATCGAGCGTGCCGCCGCGCGGAGGACGTGCTACCGGGCGTTCTTCGGAGTGGGAGACACCTCGGAGGCACCGTCCGGACACAGGGCTCGCTGGCTCGCCATCGCGGCGGCCGCGCTGCTCCTCCTCGCGCTCGCCGGCGGCGCGATCCTCTGGCGCCACTCGGTGACCGAAGAGCGGCAGGCGGCCAGGCGGGCGCCGTGCCCGGTGCAGTGCCAGCGCTTCCCCACGGTGCCGCCCGAGGCGTGCGAGCGCACGTGCAAGCGGATCCACGCCGAGCGGCCGACGCTCGACTTCGGCACGAACTACGGCCAGTGCGCGTTCGACTGCTTGATGCAGCTCGCCGCCGTGTTCGAGGTGAGCGACGCTGGCGCCAGCGAGCCCGGGCCGGCCGACGCGGAGGCCGGCGACGCCGCGGCGAGCAACCGGCGCGTAGAGATGGAGCGGCGCCTGGTGGCCGCGTGCGCCGACGCGTGCATCGAGATGCGCGCGCGGCCGCGGCCGCCGCGCGCCCCGGCGACAAGTGCCCGTCGCGACGGCGGCTGACGGCGAACGACGCTCAGTTCCAGGTCGGATCGGCCGCCTCCGGGCAGCCGCAGCTCGCGCTCGTGTAGACGTGGCCGGACACGACAGCCGTCGTGCCGCTGCCCGAGGACGCAATCGCCCAGACCGTGCAGAGGCCGCCCTCGTTCTGGAGATCGACGAAGTACGCGTCCGTCCCCTTGCCGCTGCACGAAGCCAGGCCCGAGCACTGGTTCCCCGGATCGCCTTGGCACGTATCTCCCGCGGCGGGCTGCGGGGCGGCATTCCCCGCCGCCTGAGCCATCGCCTGCGTGTACGTCGCGTCGTTGCCCGGAGTGCCGAGCGGCTGGCAGAGGGAGTAGCTCTGGCCGAGGCCATCGCCCGCACACGTGCTGCCGATGCAGTTCTCGTGGACCGGGCACCCGGCGTCCATGCCGCCGGAACCGGATCCCGAGCTCGAACCGGAGCCGGAGCCCGATCCCGACCCCGACCCGCTGCCGCTGCCCGACCCGCTCCCGGATCCGCTGCCGCTTCCCGATCCGCTCCCGCTGCTGCTCGACGTCGCATCGGAGCCCGCGTCGTTGCCGCCCGACGAGCCGCTGCCCGACCCGCTGCTCCCCGAGCCGCTGCCGGAGCTGCCGCTCGACGTGCTGCTGCCGCTCCCCGAGCCGCTGCCCGAGCTCCCCGAGCTGCTCGACGTGCTGCTGCCGCTGGAGCTGCCGCTCGACGAGCTGCTCGACGTCGTGCCGCCGCTGCTCGAACCGCCGCTCGA
>JGI20133J14441_1000817_pt1 | contig 27696 bp, 23 predicted proteins | sample RS3BMetagenome_FD_14441 | JGI IMG/M metagenome (IMG submission 14441)
GGATGCTCTGGTTCCTCGGCAATGCATCGACTTCCTGCGCAAAATACCCCACACGAAGCGCGGGATGCCGCGTGCTCCTGCCGATATCTGGCGCCAAGTCGCCGACGAGCAACTTGAGCAGCGTCGACTTCCCCGCACCGTTTCGACCCACCACGGCAATCCGATCCCCCCGCTCCACCGTAAGGTTCAGATGGGTCAATACAGCTCGCGGCCCATAGGAGAACGACACGTCATGGAAAGTGACCAGGTTCCTCGCGTCGAACTGCCCGCCCTGGAAGTCGAGTCGCGCATGCGCCTCCTGTATGGGTTTCACGACTCGTCGCTCCTCCAGGTGCTGCAGCGCGCGTTCTTTGGCTTGGAAACGCTTTGCGTTCTTGGCCGCGCGCTTTTTGGCGAATGGATCCCGCTCACTGGCTGCGTCGTGCGCCTTTTGAAACCATTCCCTGTACTGCTGAATCGCCGCGAGAAGTTCCCGACGCTCCCGCTCCTGTCTGTCATATTGCGCCTGCTGTGACCGTCGCAAGAGATCCTGTTGTGCCCGATACACGGAATATCCCCCGCGCGCGCATTGCACGCCTTCATGCCTCAATTCACAAGTCGAGGTCGCCACGGCATCGATAAAGCGACGGTCATGAGATACGAACAGGATCGTTCCGCGATATTGGCGGATAAAGTCCTCCAACCAGTCGAGCATCTCCGCATCCAGATGATTGGTCGGTTCATCGAGCAACAAGCACTGTGGCTGCGCGGCCATGAGTCGCGCCAGTTGGGCGCGCGTCTTCTCTCCCCCGCTCAGACTCTGATAGGGCTGCTCCCAGAACGATTCCGAAAACTGCAATCGTCGCAATACGTTCCCAATGTCGGCTTCCTTGCTGTAGCCATCATGGGCCAGGTACTGATCCTGCAGCTCGGCATAGGCGCGAAGCGACCGCTCGCTCGTCGCTGGCCCGGAAAGCTCATTTTCCAACCGCATCAATTGTCGTTTCACTGCATGCAAGTCAGGGTCTGCGCTGAGTACAAAGTCCAAGAGGGATACAGAAGCGTCAACCTCCATCTGTTGCTCCATAAACCCATAGTCCGACAGGGGGATTCCACGATGTATGAGTCCCGCATCCACCGTCGATCTCCCCATCAGGCAGTTCAACAATGTGGTCTTTCCGACACCATTTCGCCCAATCAAGGCAACTCGATCCCCGACATGAATCTCCAAACTGACATGGAAAAAGATCCAACGCCCCTGTATCTCCTTGCCGAATCTGTCCGCCCTTAGCACCAGCATCCATCATCCCTCCACACATAAAAATGCACGGGCGACTGAACCCATGCATAGAGCGAAAAGGGGATATATGGGCGGACGAATCCGCAGCCAGCAAATCTTAGCCGTATCCAAAATGGACACGCCTCTCCCTATCCGCAAAATGCAGAGCATCGTTCCGTTGAGTCGATTACTGGAGCGAGAAGGAGTGAATCATGGCGTGTAAATTGGATACCTCCGATCACCATCATCTGTTTCCAACGATACCGCAAATCGAGCATAATTTCAACTATTGAGAGAATGCGGGCAACCGGACGCCGCACGGAATCATTTCTTGAAATATCCCCCGCGCGCGCCAAAGGCGCACCAATCACCACGCATATCAGTTTACTTACTCAAATGGTCAAACGTTCTCCAGGATATAGAAGATGCAAACGGTGATCGAGTCCTGCACGCGTAAACGCCGATCGCAGCGGATCTGCCCCTTCGGTAAAGTGTTCCCAACCCTCAAAATGGACCGGAATCACCGCGTTGGCGCCGAGAATTTCGGCGGCCATGGCGGTCTGCTCACTGCCCAGTGTCAGGTTCTGCTCTCCCAATAGCGGCGTCCGCGCGGCTCCCGCAAAAATAATGGCAATGTCTATTGCGGGCATCTGCCTGGCAATGTCCTCGACAACCTCCAGGGATGCATTGTCACCGCTGATATAGACTGTAGGCAGATTGTCGCCGGTCAGAACGAAGCCGGTCACCTCTCCAACCAGATGCTCGGTATTGTCTGGACCGTGTTGGGCGGGCACACCAGTGATGCGCAACGACCCGCCGCCTGGTCTCTCCAGATCTGTATGGCTCCAGTTTCGCAGCGCAGTCGTGCCCTCAATGCGCTGCGAAGCGGCCAAGGTGGTTAAAACGATGGGTACTGTTGCAAGCCACTGTCGACCAATGCGGTCCAGATTGTCGACGTGCTGGTCGTGCGAGAGCAAGACGGCGTCCACGGGTCCGATTTCTTCGGGGAACAAGGCTGGCGCGGTGGTCTTGGTAAGCATCCGCCCACCGAGGTCGTAGACTCCAGGTGGATCAAAGGTCGGATCGGTCACCAGGCGCAGCCCTCCAATTTCGATGACAGTAGTGGGTCCGCCGATGGACTGAACTGTAAGGTGCGGGGATGCGGATTTCTTCTTCAATATTTGAACCTCCTTCAACGGAATCAGTCCGTTCCATCTGTCTGTGCCGTGTGTCGTCTTGGGTGAGGATCGCCTGGTTATCCTGCGGGTGACAACTGATTGCGTTTTCGCACAGGGAGTTGCATGATGAACATGCCGCCGAGAATCAGGATGGCGCTGAAAATCACAATCCAAGTCGGCTCAATCCCAAGCCAAATCCATTGTACCAACGCCACAAAAATGACCTGAGGATAAAAAGTCAAGGCCGAAGATACTGCAGATGGCAACCTTTTCAGGCCATAACCATAGAGAATGTAGGAAACTGTACTCACGATGACGACCACGTAGAGAAACTCTGCCCACCCTGCTGCATTCAGACGGATTAAGGACTGCCAAATCTCTCTCGTGTGTCCGCTGAGGAGTGTGATAATCCAGAGTTCTATTGCTCCACAGATTGACGTCGCAGCAACCATATCGAGTAAGGGCAACTTCCGGGAAAGTGAACGTGACCACACCGTGTATGCAGCGAATGAAACGGCGGCGACGAGTACGAAAAGAATACCAAGGACGGAAGTGCTTATTTTCCACTGGCCGAACACAGTCCAGCCGACTCCGCTAAACGCCATCGCAATACCTATCCCCTGTGTCCAACGAAGCCGTTCACCCAAGAAAAGCCAACCTAGGAGCGCAGCAATGAGCGGTGAAGTATTAATCAACAGCACGCTCTCTACCGGCGTAAGAAACTGCAGCGACTGGTAAAAAAAGAACGGAAATAAGACCGCCCAGAATAGCCCTGTAAGGGCCAAAATCTCTAGCTGTAATTACACGGTACATGCTATCTCGGACTACATACACAACAAACAACAGTCGCCCATCTTCTGTATGTCCGACAATACCCTTCTTGCCCTTGTCATGTACATCAAATCCAACTCGTTCAGGATCTGTCATTGCTTCTTCAGCCTCATAAGAGGCCACGTCATGTCTTGATATGTGTTCCTCGTTATCTGCATCCCAATCAAATTCAGGTGGCAATGGTGCATCTCCGACTTACGCATCCTACAATTATAGGTATAATTATATGTACATCGCGCTGATAATTCAACAGTGCTATTCAGGAAATAAATTCAAATCAATACCTCTTATGTAGAATAGGCCCGGACCGACCCCACAAGGGGCAGTTTGACGCCCGGACTCTCCGAACCGGACTTGCGCCTTTGGGCGCATCCGGCTCTCCATTCGAAGTGTCTTTTCATCACACACAGTTTGACTGTGATCCATACGCACTGCACTTGGAAATGTTCCACCAGAGACCCCATCCAGAGATGAATGGCTACCCATTGTCACCCATCCCTTCCAACCGGCATTTGACTGCGGAACGTCAATCGAACGTGGGAATGGGGATCATCAGCCGACTCGGGTTGGGTAATCCACCGCTCTACTTCTCCAATCTCCAAGATGAAGTCTGCACCAAAAGCCGCTGCTGGAGTAAATGCCCCCTTCAAGTCGCTTGCAACTAGCCGTTCCACCGCTCGAACGGCCAACGCTGCCGTTGCCGCGTACCCTTCACCCAGTTGCAGCCAAGCCTCCACCGTTTCCCCAGCGGCATTACTCGCTCGCGCCCAACCGTACGAATGCTGGTTCGTCGTCTCTGGAAGTAATGTAACATTTTGTGTTTTTCGCTCAATCCGCCGTTCTACAAAGCGTCGGATACCGGGCCGTTTCAATCCCTGCCGAGCGATTGCAAATCCTATCCGCGCTACGGGGGTCACAGGCAGATCCGCAGAATAAATGGTCACATTCGGAATCCCGGTCATCCAGTACGCGGCTTCAAGATCCCCGGTTGGGATTGGCGTGAGCGTACGATCGCCATCTGGAAAAGCAATCTGAATGGCGCCGGTTCCGAGAGGCCACGACGTCAGTTGACCAAGACGTCGCACCACCCCGCCCTGAATAATCAATCCAATCGCCGTTTTCAGGACCCCTGCTCCCCGATGCGCCACATAGGCCACGGATGCACAGTCCAAGTTCACAGCATCGGGCATCAGACTCGACACGAAACGCGTCAGACAATTGCTGACGGTCACACCAAATCCAACCCCTGGAATCAGGGCGATGCCAGCAGCTTGCGCGGCAGCGTCAGCAGCCTGCGCCATCTGAAATACGGGAATCTCATTGGCAATGTCGACGTAGTGGCAGCGCTCTTTCAAAGCCGCCTGCATCAAAGGGCCGGAAGTGTTTTCAAAGGGTCCAGCCGCATTACACACTAGACTCACATCGCGCAACCCCGCCGCAGTTGCATCGCGATCACCCAGATCGATCACTCGATACGGAACTCCCAGGCGAGTGGCGAGTGCCTCCAGGGCAACCGGAGATCGCCCGCCCAAGATCGGACGGTGACCCAATGCTACCGCGCGCTCCGCGATCATCGTTCCCGTGTAGCCACTGGCTCCGTAGAGCATCCATGGTTTCTCTGTCATCTAGCTTCTCCTCTCATCGGTCGCCTGCGATGCGCGATCCTCTGACGAATTTTTTCGTAATGCCAGCGCCTTACCAGCTGGCCGATTCTCCACAAATCGCCAAATCACGCCCACAATTTGCGATACAGACGCTTCATCAAACAATGTACTGAGCGCCGCGTAGAAGTTGGCCTCAACCCTTGCCACTTGGTCCGATGCTTCGGCGCCTTTCGCGGTCAAGGTCAGCGTCACTTTGCGTTCGTCCGTCTCTGATCGGCGCTGTTGCACGAGACCAACGTCGGTAAGGCGACTTACCAGGCGACTTGGGCTACCCATCTCACACACTAACCTTTGCCCCAGTTCTACCAGTGACAGCGGCTGATGTTCAGCCAAGACCCGCAGGACCTCGGCCTGGGAGGACGTGAGCCCGAGTGGTCGCAAAGCCTCGGTCAATGACCGACTCCCTTCCCGCTGTGCGGCGAGAATCAGATAGCGCAATTCCTCAATCGGATGCATAAAGACCTCCTCCATCGCATTGGCCCACTCTTAAGAGTTGGGGTTTAAAATTACGTGACTAATCATACATGACGCATCACGAAGTTATTATCAGACAATGCTTCTACTTTGTCAAGTTACCGATTCATTGAGGCCCAAACCCTATGAAAACAGATAGAATTTTTCCGGGTTCAGTATGAGGCCAATACTTTTCAGCCGGATTTCTGAAATGGTCGCTTATCCGCCCTGCCCTGCCCTGCCCTCCCCTACGATCATTTTTTGCAATCTCTCTTGTTCCCTTCCTCCACGACCTGTCGCTGTGTTCCGGTGATCTCATACAGCGCCTGTCGGCACAGGTGATTCACCACGCGGGGCAAGCCTTGGCTCGCGTAGTGGATGACCGCCAACAGCGACTGACTCTTGCGACAAAAAAACCTTCCCGGAGGAAGGCGAAACGTTAAACACAATACGGCGCTTGCGGAGGTGTACTTTCCCTCAATTCGATTCGAAAACATTTTGCATCCACAAGACGATTAAGACGGAACATATTGGCATGCGACCGCTGCATAGTTGACGATGAATTCCACCATGCTACCGGAGAAACTGTACGGTACATTGTATTGCTTGTTCTGAATTTGCTTTTGCTGTTGCTTGTCGCGAATCATCCCGTACGTCACATACTGCTAAATACACGAGGGCCCGATACATTGGAGCGTGATTGTCTGAAGACGAAAACCAACCGATCCATGAAAGCATTGTTGATGACCATCACCGCGGTCACCCTGATCGCCGATTGTACGATTCATCCACAAGGCGCACAGTCCATTCGCCCTGCGGGACGCAAAATCGTTGTGATCGTTGTCGATTCCCTGACAAACCAAGCGCTGAAACACGCGATACGACTCTCGGATTTTCCGGCCCTCCGGTACTTGATCAGACATGGACAATACGTTCCCAATATAATTTCTTCCTTTCCATCCATGACGGTTTCTGACATCAGCACGATGTTAACTGGATCGTATCCAGAGAATCATCGCATTCCTGGGTTGGTATGGATCGATGTGAATCGCAGAGAGGTTGTGAATTACGGGAACAATTTCAGACAAACTTTGCGGTTGGGAGTACGGCCAGTCGTGGAAAATACGCTCTATCATTTGAATCAGACTCACCTCTCGAAAAGGGTGCATACGATTTTCGAGGATCTGCAGGACGCCGGATACAGCACCGGAGCGATCAATATGCTCGTCTATCGGGGCCGAACCTCACATCGGTTGTCACTGCCGATCTACCTTCGTCCGCTTTTGCATCGCGGGTCTTATCACGTTCAGGGGCCTGATGTACTGGTCTTTGGAACACTGGCTGAGCAAAGCTTCGGCGAAGGAAAAGACGGGATATTTCATCGTTTCGGCCTGCGCGACGATTTTTCCGTTCAGTCGCTTGTTCACATCATGAAGCAAGGCCAACTGCCTGACTTTACGATGGTTTACTTGCCCGATAACGACAGTTATGTTCATAAATACGGCGTTGGCCAGATGAAAGGTGTGACGAGGGTGGAAAAAAACATTCAGCAGGTTTTGGGCGCCTTCGGGAAGTGGAATCGCACGTTAAGCCATATTACCCTGATCGTGATGGGGGATAGCGGTGTTACTCCAGTCTTTCCTGCGAAACTGCATCCAACCATTATGCTGAAGGATCTTTTTCGAGGCTATGCCGTTTATCGATGGGGCAAACCCTTTACTCACAAAGACGATGTTGGTTTTGCCGTCAATTCCAGAATGGCGTATGTGTATGTATTGAATCAAAACATACAACATCCAGAAATGATAAGGCGATTGACGACAGAGCAACGGATTGATATCGTTGCGGGCCTGGACAGGAATGTCGTTTTCGCAACGACTCCAGAAAATCGGTCCAGTCAATTCATCTTTTATAAAGATGGAAAAATGCGGGATGGATATGGACAGTCCTGGACACTGCGTGGAAATATCAAAATACTTGACCTTCACATCGGAAGAGATGGCCGTCTTCAATACGGGAGATATCCGGATGTGCTGCAGCAGCTATGGAGCGCTCTCCATTCCCATAAAGGAAGATATCTCATCGTGACTGCCAAAAAAGGGTATCAATTTGGAGACGACCAGTCACCAGAACACGATGGCGGTGCGCAACAGGGGTCCCTTCTCAAGGAGGACGTTCTGGCGCCAATCATCATCGTTGGCGCAAAACAGGCTCCGAAGAGCTTGAGTCGCTTTGTTGATTTAAAGGCGTATTTTATTTCTCTTGTTAAATCACAAGTGCCCAAGGATAAGTCAAGAGCGCCTCGCACTCCGCAAAGGTGATCGCCATTACGCGCTCACCCCTGCGTATCGTCCGATGCGATAGAATGCATGCCGCCAACAACTGTTGCTGATAGACTTGACTCTTGCAAAATTGTGATTGAAGGCGGATTTACACATATGTGTAGTGGGTCATGAACCCAGATGGTCCATTCGAACACGCCGCACCGTGTTCCCCAGGGTCATCTCATAAGAAACACGCCCTTGGTGCAGGAATTCCAGGTAGGCATACATGAGGTATTGGATGCACCAGTAGCGCTCGATGGCTTTGTACGACCACATTTGATACTCGTCAAAACCCAGCAAATTCTTGAAATAGCGGTATTCCCGTCTCCATATGCCATCGCACGGAGTACAAGCCCAAGATGGTCACGATATCAGTTCCCTCACATGCTCGTCCATCGTTCCATGAGCGCCTCGTCGTCAACAAGCGGACGCCGGAACCATCAGTCCGGCAACTGCGATTTATACTCTTGATTTGATATTTGTTCAATAGAATCCACATTAGGATCCACATTGCCTGATCCCTCGGTGTACAATTCCTCGTCGCGTGGAGAATCGGGATCCCTCCTTGCGTTCATGCACGCCACCACCTGCCACGCGTCTTCCCCATCAAATCCGTCGTCATCGCGTTCATTCCCATTCGTACGCTCGACAGGGGGCCGCAAAACTTCCTCCTCGACCGGTCGATCACGACTCTGTGTCCCCTGCTGCTGTCCGTTTGCACACCCCATGCACAGAATGGCCGCTGGTTCCGCTTCCAGCCTGGGCCGTTCGATCATCCCCCCGCAACGCGCGCATCGTCCATAGACGCCCTCGTCCCAGCGACGCAAAGCCTGTTCGATTTCCTCCAGGCGCAACAAGTGATGCTCGCCCAGCGCCAGATTCCTGGCGCGTTCAAACATCTCTGATCCCAAATCAGCGGGGTGCTGATCGTATCCGGATAGTTCACCCGCCGCGTCATTCATCGCATCATTCAACCCATAGCGGTGAGTTTCGCGCAACCTGTCCTGAAGTTCTTCGCGCTCCCTGATCAGCGCACGCCGTTCCTTGATCCATGATGCGTCCATCTTCCAACGCCCCCTTTTGGCAGAGAATCGGACTACATCGTTGGCGTATGCAGCTGCGCCTGAACGATGCTCACCACATCTGCGATGTACGTCTCGATGATCGGCAAATTCCAAGAGTAGGATTCCCACTGGAATACCACCTATACGAACAACCATCGAATGGCCGGATTCAACTGTCAAAGCGTTGCCGCCCAGGTTCCTTGTCGGAACCTGGGCGGCCTTTTCTCTCTTTCGGTATCGGTCAAGTTGTAGACTGGCTGTCATTTGCAGTAGCATAGGGAAACGTCAATCACTTGGAGGGAAATAGAAGAGAGACCCTCAACACGGTTTTGCCACCTGGGTCTCTCTTCTCCACAATTCCCCTCGTTAGTTACGACTCAATTCATGCAACTGGACTCGTCTCGCCTACACTCGCCGCGATTTACGGCTAACACTTTTGCCCACGACCCTTGCAGTTGCACTAAAGTTGCACCAAAACGAAGAAAACAGCCATTTTACAGGCTGTTCCAATGCGAAAATCCGCGCCGTTACGAGTTTTTTTATGGAGCCAGCGACAGGAATCGAACCTGCGACCTACTGATTACAAGTCAGTTGCTCTACCATCTGAGCTACGCTGGCGTGAAATCGCAACGGATATAAAATTACCACATCCTCATCGCGACTGTCAACGTGTAAAATATCTCTGTTTTTGTGTTCCGGTGCAGTTTCTGGACGCACTCGCTGCCACAGAAGATGCCACATCGCTTCCTGAGCGGCCAGTCGAGGTTTTACCGCCAGAAGGCGGTGAAACCTCACACACCAGCGCCCTGTAGCCCATCACTCTGCACTCACTCACTCACTCAGACAGCCATTATAAATGCGCTGCTTTAGCCGCACGCACCATCCAGGAACACAGCGATGAAGGCTACTGTTGCGGCGCCTCCATGTCAAACCGTACGTTCCGGCTTGGTGTGAACGTCGAAACTGCATGCTTGTAGATCAGTTGCTGCTTTCCTTCCGATTCGATCACGACGGTGAAGTTGTCAAATCCCTTAACCAATCCGCGAATTTGGAACCCGTTGACCAGATACACGATTACTGGAATGTTGTCCTTGCGAATCTGATTCAGGAAATTATCCTGAATATTGATCGTTTTACCTGTGGTCACTCGTTTGCCCCCCGCCGAAATCCCATCTACGCAACCGTACTGCCTGTGTACGGCTGCGAAACGCTGTCGAATATTTTCAATTCCCTGGCTTGTCTATTCCCTGGTTTCTCAAACGTTCAAGCCGGTCGCTAATGCGCGACACAAGTTCAGATGACGACAACATCATATCATCTTCTTGCGACACATACCACTCAATCCGGCGATCCGCCCGAAACCACGACAATTGTCTCTTTGCGTAACGACGGCTTGCCTGCTTGATCATGCCAACCGCTTCCTCAAGACTGCACTCCCCCCGCACATGGGATACCAGTTCCTTGTAGCCGATCGCCTGCATGGATGTGTGCTCCTGCGTGCACCCCATGTCCAGCAGTGCGCGCACCTCATCTGCCAGACCCTGTGCAATCATCGTATCCACCCTTTGATTGATGCGTGCGTACAGATCTGGCCGCAAAGCGTTCAACCCGACCATGACTGGAACAATATGATCACTTTTTACATCCTCACCCTTCGACTGATAGTTTTCCCGCACTGGCTGACCTGAACCCAGCACAATCTCCAGGGCTCGAATGATTCGCCTGGTGTCGTGCGGATGAATCCTGCCAGCGGCGTCGGCGTCCAGCGCGCCCAATCGATCATGCAAATGGACGCTGCCATACGTTTCGCTCTCTTTCTCCAGATCTGCTCGCAGTGCGTCATTGCGACTGGTCGCCGTGAAATCATAACCATCCACCAACGCCCGTATGTAAAGACCCGTGCCCCCAACCACAACGGGCACTTTGCCGCGCCGCGCCAACTCCGCCATGATCGCTCTGGCTCCGGCGGCATAGTCGTGTACTGTGAAGGATTCCCACGGCTCTGCAATATCCAGCATATGATGAACGATCCCCCGCCGCGCGTGCGGTGGGAGTTTCGCCGTTCCTATATTCATGTGCCGATACACCTGCATCGAGTCCGCCGATACGATCTCGCTCCCGAGCTGCTCTGCAACCAGCAAGCTGAGTTCGGTCTTTCCAACAGCAGTGGGTCCAACAATACAAACAACAGGAATATATTTCACATTCATCTGTTCACCGCACATACTTTCTCTGATTTTCATGAGTCTCTTGCGGCTTGTGGACGCCAGTCAGGCAAATCTGGTCTGGTCTGACCGACATGTCATAACGTGCGCTTGAACTCTCGTTCCAACTGTTCCCTGGTAATACGGACAGCCGTCGGCCTGCCATGCGGACAGGTGAAAGGATTATCCAGCGTCGACAGGGCGTCGAGCAACGCGTCCATCTCCGGCAGGCTGAGGGTCTGATTTGCCTTTACGGCAGCTTTGCAGGCTTTCATGATCACCTTGTCCTCCATCTGTTCGCGCACCGCCGTCGAACGATCCTCGATCAGATCAAACAGCAGATCGCGCGCCAGCCCTTCGGTATCCAGCCCCTCCCAGATTGCAGGCACGCTTGTGACCTTCAACGCATCTTCCCCAAATGGTTCAAACGCCATGCCAACCGCCTCCGCATCGGACATACGCGTCATCAACTCCTGCAATTGGTGCGGCCGCACCGTGATCATGACCGGAACCAATAATTCCTCTGCGCGCACACGGTCCAGATCCAGACGTTTGCGAAATTTCTCATAGAGCACGCGCTCATGCGCTGCGTGTTGGTCGATCAGATACAGATCGCGGCCGTCTTCAGCCACAATCACAAGCTTGAGCGCCTGGGCCACCGCGCGCAGCGCTGGTCTGTCGTCCTGCGCCTGATCTGTTTTCAGCGGCCCTTCCTGACCCGACACATCGTCGCGCGTCGCGGGCCGGTGCAGATCCAGCGTCAATTGTCGCTGTTCCGCCTCGTTCGCGTCCGACCAGCGTGAACGCAGTGCCTGCGCCGCGCCATGCTGACCTCCCACGCCGTACTGACCTCCTGCGCCGCGCGTCGGAAAGCGCTCCGTGCTTTCCGACGCAGCTGCGGTTTCCCTGGTCATCGCGCCATTTTGCCCGCTCTGCGACCCGTCCTGTTCCGGCAACGCCAATCCTGATGCGCCGCCGTCCGCCACAGCCTGATCAGGCGTCCGCGGCGCATTCCATGAAGTGAGAGTGGGAGTTCCCATATTGGCCTGCATCGCGTGACGAACGCTGTCTATCACCACCTTCAGGACATCGCGCTCCTCACTGAAGCGCACCTCCAGCTTGCCAGGATGGACATTCACATCGACCAAACCCGCATCCATGGTGATGTGCAAAAAGCAGACAGGGAACCTGCCTTTTGGCAGCAGTGTGTGGTATCCATCAAGCACCGCCCCGCCAAGCGACAGACTGCGGATCGGTCGGCCGTTTACGGCAAACCACATCCCGAGCCGCGACGATCGCGCATATTCCGGCGCCGCAATCAGTCCCGCAACGCGATAATCTGCCGAACTGGCGATCGCGGCATACGACTGTTTGGCGATTGCAACGCCATAAATCGCTGTGTACACCGACACGGCAAGACCGTCGCCGGGCGTCGACAACGCCAGACGATCGTCGATTTGCAGGCGAAACGCAATATCCGGCCTCGCCATCGCCGCCCGATTCACGACCTCGACGATGTGCGAGTTTTCTGTTGCCAGCGAGCGCACGAACTTCAGCCTTGCGGGCGTATTGTAAAATAGATCGCGCACCATGATCCGCGTGCCCTGGGAACTTCCAACCGGCTGCCGCTCACGCACTGTGCCCGCCTCCAGTTGCACCTCCGTGCCCGCGTCCTCATTTGCCGTGCGAGTGCGCAGGGTCAGCCTGCTCACCGCCGCTATCGAAGGCAGCGCCTCACCACGAAACCCCAGGTGCGAAAGGCGCGTCAAATCCGCGAGAGAGCGCAGTTTGCTTGTCGCATGCCGCAAGAAGGCCGGCTCAATATCGTCCGCCTCAATACCCTGGCCATTGTCCTGCACATCGATCAGAGACAGGCCGCCCTCCCTCGTCTGCACGCGAATGTCGGTGGCTCCGGCGTCGATCGCATTTTCAATGAGTTCTTTCACGGCTGCAGCCGGACGTTCCACCACTTCGCCAGCCGCAATCTGATTCGCGACGAGAGTGTCCAACACCTGAATCATTCCCATACGCTACATCCCTTCTTCGCTGCGCGCCTTCAATTCATAGAGATACGCAAGCGCGTCGCGCGGCGTCCAGCCATCGAGTGGCAGACTCGCCAGTTCTGTCCACAGCGCTTCACAGTTCTGCGTCGCCGGTTCTTCAAAAGCCGCCGCAATCTGCTCGGTATGCGCGAATGACGCAGGTCCTCCCGTTTCAAGGTGCCGCAGGATGTGCTTCGCGCGCAGTGTAACGCTCGTGGGCAGCCCGGCAAGTTGGGCTACCTGAATGCCGTAGGAGCGATCCGCAGGACGCATCACAATGCGATGCAGGAAAATGATGTCGTCACCCCGTTCCGCGACGGCGACAGAAATATTGAATACGCGCGGCAAGCGCAGCGGCAAATTGGTCAACTCGTGATAATGGGTGGCAAACAGCGTCCTTGCGCCCACGCTCTCGTGGATGTATTCGATAATGGATTCGGCGATGCTCATGCCATCGTACGTCGCGGTGCCGCGCCCGATCTCATCCAGCACAATCAGACTGCGATTCGTGGCCCCGTGCAGAATCTCTGCCGCCTCGGTCATCTCCACCATGAAGGTGCTGAGCCCCGCCGACACATCGTCAGAGGCGCCGATCCGTGTGTACAGTCTGTCCATGACGCCCACACGCGCAGAGTCCGCAGGCACATAGCTCCCCATCTGCGCCATCAGCGCAATCAACGCCACCTGACGCATGTAGGTGCTCTTGCCAGCCATATTGGGTCCTGTGATCAGGGCGATTTGCCGATCTGTGCACGACAGATCAGAATCATTGGGCACAAAATCGCCGCCCACATGCCGTTCCACGACAGGATGCCGGCCGCCTGCAATCACAAGGTCCAACGACTCGTCAACGGTGGGCCGTACATAGCGGTGCTGGCTGGCCGCCGCTGCAAGGCTGAGCAGCGCGTCAAGCTCGCCCACCCCCTCCGCGCACGCCTGCAGACCCCGGATGTACGTTCCCGCCGTCTGCGTCAACTGCGAGAAAATGCTCCATTCCAGTTCTTTCAGCTGTTCGTCCGCGTGAGCGATCTCCTGCTCCCGTTGCCGCAATTCCGTGGTTACATAGCGTTCCGCACCCGCCAATGTCTGCTTGCGTTCATAATCCGTCGGAACAAGATGCACATTGGCGCTCGAAACTTCGATATAGTAGCCAAACACGCGATTATATCCGATTTTCAGGGATTTAATGCCCGTGCGCGCGCGCTCAGCCTGTTCCAGCGCCACAAGGTGCGACCGTCCCCCCTGCACGATGTCACGCAGACGGTCCACCGTTTCATTGACACCCGGCCGCAGCAGCCCTTCACGCGCATTGGCGGAAACATCGTCCTGGAGAGTGCTCACAATCTCATTGACCAGCTCTGGAAACCTGTCCAGCCGCCTTGCGATGTCACGCAATCGGCCAGCCTTCTCCGCCTTCTCCGCGACGCTGAGGATGGACTCAATCCTTCCGATCGCCTGCAGTGAGTGGGCCAACTGCAGCAGATCACGGGGCGTCACGGAGCCAAACGAGATGCGTGATACGATCCGTTCCAGGTCGTGCACAGCTTTCAGTTCCGTCTGCATTTCTGCAGACTCACGCGGCAAGGACAACAGTTGCGCGATGGCGTCCTGACGTTCATGAATGGCTGCCAGATCTCTGAGCGGACGCTCAATAATCGCCCTCAGACAACGCTTCCCCAAACTGCTGCGGGTAAAATCCAGCGTTTCCCAGACGGTTGCGCCCTTTCTCCCTGCGGTGATGGGCCGCAACAGTTCCAGACTGGACATTGCGCTCGGAGTCATCGTCACATAGACGTCTTCATGGATGGTAACAGGATCTTTCATGTGGCCGAGTGTGCGCTTCCCCGTATATTCCAGGTAGCGAACCAGCAGCGCCTGACCCGACAGAACGAGCGCGCCGTCAGGCTGGACGGCCGCAGTTGGATCGTCGGCAAACAATGAGAACGCGATCTTTGCACGCAAAGCGTACTCTCTTGAGCGCGCCGTCACGCTTTCGTCTGCCAGTCGACTGGCCACAATCTCCGCCACTCCCGTCTGCGTCAGCCACCCGCACAGCGTATCGAACGATGCGCTGCGCATCCAGATATCGCCGGTCAGAGCGTCTGCAACAGCCGCCTCCCACTCCTTGCCCGAAAATGAAAATGCCGCCACAAGCGGTCTGCCCTGGCCATCGCGAACGAAATCATACGCCGTTCCCGGTGTGATGACACGCGTTACATCCCGCCTGACAAGTCCCTTGGCCGCGCGTGCATCTTCCACCTGATCACAGACCGCCACCTTGTGACCCGCCGCGATCAGCCTGGCAATGTACCCGTCGGCTGCGTGGTAAGGAACCCCGCACATGGGCATGCGCTGCTCCCCCGCGCCGCGTCCGGTAAGAGTGAGTTCGAGAAGTGCGCTGGCGACTTCTGCGTCGTGAAAAAAAAGTTCGTAAAAATCTCCCAGACGAAAGAAAAGCAGCGCATCTTCATACGACTGCTTGATGGCCAGATATTGATCCATCATCGGGGTGCGTTTTGCCAAAACGAAGCCGCCTCTCCTCAATATCGTGGCTCCCGCCGATTCAGCTAGGCTGTCTCCTCTGCCGATTCCGCTCTGCCGACAGGAGTCGAGGACACCTGTCCGTGCAGCGTCCAGGTGTACGCCGAATCGATTTGTACGGACACCGTCTGATGGATCACCGACTTGGGCGCCCTCAGCAACACGATTTTATTCGTCCTGGTGCGCCCGGCGAGTACGTTTTCATTCGTCCTGCTGACCCCTTCTACAAGCACTTCAACTGTCTGCCCGACAAGTTGCTCGTTGGCTGTCCGTGAAATGCCGTTTTGCAGGTCCATGAGCCGATTCAGTCGCAGCTTTTTTTCTTCTGACGCGATCGGGTCCTCAAAACGCGCCGCCGGGGTTCCCTGTCTGGGTGAATAAACAAATGTGTAGGCGGCGTCATACTGCACTGCGCGCACCAAATCGAGCGTCTCGGCGAAGTCTTCTTCCGTCTCCGTCGGAAACCCCACAATGATATCCGTACTCAAGGAAACGCCAGGAATCGCTCCCCGAATCTTTTGCACAACTTTCCAATAGTACTCCTTTGTGTAGCCGCGGTTCATTCTGCGCAGAACAGCGTCACTGCCCGATTGAACAGGCAAATGGATATGCTCGCAGATCGCTGGCGTTTCGGCAATGGCGGCAATCATCCGATCCGTAAAGTTCCAGGGGTTGGACGTTGTAAACCGGACACGCTCAATCCCATCCACACGGCCCACTGCGCGCAGCAGGTCAGCAAAATCCGTGCCGTCAAGATCAATGCCATAATCATTTACGTTCTGTCCAAGCACAGTCACTTCCTTGAATCCCGACTGGCCCAGTACCCTGACTTCTTCCACGATGCTCGCAAGTGTCCGACTGCGTTCACGTCCACGCGTATAGGGCACGACACAGTACGTACAAAATTTGTTGCATCCATACTGAATATTCACCCAGGCGCGCACACCCTCTTTGCGCGCCTTTGGCAAATCGTCAATCAGATACTGCGCCTTGTCCCATACTTCCATCACAGTATCCTGGCTCGCCCTGGCCGTGTCAATCAGATCAGGGAGACGGTGGAGATTATGCGTTCCGAACACGAGATCAATCCAGGGATACGTTTTTGCCACCTTGGCCTGAACAGCCTTTTCCTGGGCCATACACCCACACAGTCCAATCAAGAGTTCCGGATTGCGCTGTTTTAATGGACGCACGCGCCCCACTTCCCCAAACACCTTGTTTTCAGCGTTTTCGCGAATTGCGCACGTGTTAAACAGGATCAGGTCTGCATCCATCTCATCGCTCGCCGGAGAGTACCCCATCACCTGCAGCAATCCCGCCATCACTTCCGTGTCATGCTCGTTCATCTGACATCCGTATGTACGGATGAGATAGTGTTTACCCGCAAAGGCGCCAACAAGATCGCTTCTGACGGATGACGCCATGGCGAGTGTATCGCTCTTTTCTATCAGCGGCCGCCTTACGGCGAGCATACTCGCTGTAAGTGCGCCATTGCCTTCACTCATCATGACTCACCTCGCTTCAATGACCGATCCGCTCTGGTTTCTATTGTACACAAAGGGTGGAGTCGCGGCAATTTGCGGTGCAAAGCTCCGGCATGTATTGGTTGTGACGACGGGAAAAGGGGGCGTATGGACTGTTTTGGGGGCTACACCAGATGGGCCGTGTTCTATCTGATTATCTTTGGTTATCTTCCGTGCTGCTCCTGCTCCTCGCACCCGCAGGCGGCGTGTACTGACGCGCACACCCACCGCACGACTGCGCACAAAATGAAGGGGGCGTCGCGCTCCCTCCGTATATTTCAAAGTCTCACGCCCTACGCAACTATATACAGGTTTCACCCGCATGTGCCGTAAGGAACGCGTGTTTTCGAACCCGCTCTCGCAGGTGGGCGACTCTGCGTTTCGATCTTTGACGTCCCTTCTGTTACCAGGGCTTGCCAGCACGAAACGGCTATCCGTCTCCCGTAACACACATACGGTTCAAAACAAATGTTCGCATACGCGCACTGCAGGTGATGATTATCATAGCAGGAGTGCCACTCAGTTGCAACCGGTAAATTCAGTGTCTATCCCAAAAAATCGCCGCAGGCGTATTTTTCTTCCCGGTTGTTGGTGCTGCGAAGCGTTGAGATTTTGCTTCGCAAAATCTTAGGCATTAAAGTCTATCCCTGATCGGGGGTCGTTCCCGTGCTTTTCCATACCCGCCAATTCCTTTATCCGCGGGATTCGGCAAGCGCAAGCAGAGCGCCCGTCAACCGTCGTTTCGCCGCTCTTTCGATTTGCGTTTCATCAAATTTCATTGGCTTGGCGTTGGCTTCAAAGAGACGCGGTTCTCCGTTTGAAAGCAGTCCCATATCGATGGACAGTTCTGTCCATGTTCCCGGACTGCGGGCGATTGCATTCGCAGCCGTGATCGCCGCAGCGCGCGCCCGCTCTGCGACCTCATCTGCAGATTGGCGAAACACTTCCGCAAGCACGCGTTTTGCGTCGGCAATCTGCCCGCCGTTGGGAACGTGGGTCGTGATCCCGGCGTATGGAGCGAGTCGCACACCCATGCCCGTGATGGTGAATGAATCAGGCGCGGCACGATGCAGGAGCAGGCGCAGATCGAACCGACGGTCTTGATAGAGGGCTGTTCGCGCCTCCTGCTGCAGGAGGTAGCGCCCGCAGACGCCCTTATGTTGCAGATAACTTGCAAGTTCCGTCCAGGTCAGCCGATCGAGTTGCACAACGCGCCCTTTTTTCTGTTCGCGCACCGTATAAAGATCGCCCGACCGTTCCACTCGCACAATTCCGACGCCGGCCTTGCCGTCGACAGGTTTGGCGTAGAACCGCGCATACCGCTCCGAGAATGCCCTGACCTGACCGACGGTGTGCAATTCCTCTGTATACAAGAGCCATGCGCGGAGCGCGTCCTGCCCATTCCAGAGCGTATGAATGTCGCGTTTAGACAAAAACCCAGGATTCGTGATCACTGTGCCCGCACGCTCCCATTCGCGCAGCAGACGCCTTACATACGGCCTCCGTTCGAGAATCCGCGTCGGAATGCGATTGTAGAGAACGCGCGGCGCATGAGCCAGTTGCACAGTCGAAAACGCGCGCCTGCCGTCTGCGGCGAGATAACGAACCGTGCCGTCAGGAAGAATATTTACAACCGCACACTCCACGCCGCGTTCGTGGGCCGCTTTGACGATGCGCTGGAAATTTGCCGTATTGCCACCCAGGCGATCACGCTGGACGCTTGTGGTTAAAATCCCAATCGGCCACTCTGCGTAAACACGGTTCGTCACTGAGCAACACCTGCCATCGAGTGGCGTGCAGTCAGAATCTGTGCATATTCAATCACCTTGATCCTGGACAGCAGTCCGGCCCTCCGCAGAGTCTGATGCGCAAATATGGCCCGCCCTGGTTTCGCGTTCGCTTCAAACAACACCAGCCGGCCATCGGTCGCGATCCCCATGTCGAGGCCAATCTCGCCCAGGTTTTCATCGAGACGCCTGGCCAGTACACGACAGATATTCACAGCAGCCGCCTCCAGTTCATCGCGGACGGACAGAGCGGTGCGGCCATACCAATTGGTCAGTACAAGCCTGGCTTCCTCCACTCTCCCGCCGCTGTGAACATGGGTCGTGATCCCGTTTCGGCCGCCGACCTTGGCCCCAATCGCCACAACACTCCAGTCGTCAAATCCTGTACGCAGGACATGCACGCGAAAGTCGGTCTTGCGGCCAGCGTGAGCGGCGAGTGGTATTTCCTCCTGTACGATACACTGCGCCCCGCCCAAATGGGCCTTGCAAGCTGCCACGCAGTCCTGCGCCCGCGTATAAAAATAGCTGCGCACATCACTGCCCTGCCGTGTATCCAGCCGGTATCTCGTTCCCTCTCGGGACGCTCGACAGATCCCCTCGCCAAGACTCCCGGCAATCGGTTTGACAAACAGCGCTCCATATTCATCCAGCCATTGTTCTACTTTCTGCGGATTCCACTCCGTCAACGTCATCGGCAATAAGACACTCGTTTCGCGTTCACTGCGCAATGCCCTGTCAACCTCGCGCTTGTTGAAAAATCGCTCATTGAAGTAAGGAATGCCCTGATCGCGCAGGCGCTGTTTGGCGGCCATCGTCACCGGCAGCACTTCTTCCCGGCGCGTGGGGATGCGATTGTAGACAACCGTTGGCAGCGGCTGCATCCGATAGTCAAAACCAGTCGCCAGTCCATAGCCGACGACACCGCGTCCGTCAGGATTGCGCAGCGCCTGACTTGTTACGCTATAGGCGAGTACACCCCTCTCCTCAGCCGTTCGCAGCAACGCGCGAACATAGGGGGAGCGATCATTTTGTTCACTGACCAGAATTCCCATGACGCAAGCGACGTTTCGTTTCATGTCACCGACTCCTTATGGCCTGTTCAAGGTAACCCGCCTGACCGCCGCGCGCCTTTGCAGCCGCCGCGCGCACACTGACAATGGGAATCTGCCATGCGGTCCGCAGGTCTACCATTTCATCCCATACTTCATCGTTTCGGATCATCGAAAATAGCAGATCAATCGCTGCTTTATAGTCTGCGTAAGTGTCGGTCGACTGAACATGCGTATACACCTCCTCAGACAAAGGCAGCAGATAGTCGCGGTCATTCCTGTAAAAAGCGCGCACACGGTCGGAGCTGTGCAAATCTGGACACGGCAGTTTCTCATGATGTTGCGCCACGATGTACGCCAGGGCCAGGGCGCCCAGCGCGATCGTTGGATCGACGACAAAACTCGCTGGCGTTCTGTATTCAAATCCACCATACGATTTGTGCCGCACATCCCCCAAAAATCCGTACTTGGGGCGCCTGCGCACTGCTGTGAGCGGATCTTCGATGAGCATCATGGGCAACCCCACATACACGTCCAGCAAATCGACGATCCTCCCCGTGAAAGGAACTCCGCTGAAATGGATGTGCCCGCCGATTGGAAATCGTTCAAATGGAGCGCTTCCCGCCAACCATTTGGGATACATCCGTTTTGTCAACTGGCCCGCTTCCCGCAGCGTTACTTTAATGTTGGCGCACAACTGCTCCGGGGTGCGCGCTGGCCTGGGTCGAAGTTCCGCGAGCGGACGGCGCATGCGATCGCCTGCAAATGTCCGGTCGTCGCAGCCGACGCTCCCTCGTGTGGGGAAATAGCGAGACGCCAGCACCATTTTCCCCTGTTTCGATTTCAGCATAAATTCAAGATCTGTACCCAGCATGATGGATTTTTTTTCGCCTCTGGTGATGCGCTCTTCTGTTTCCAGATAGTCATTTACCGCCTCCGCATACAGTTGCAAAACTCGACCCTTGCATACAGGAGCCGCGGCAACGTCCAGCACCATCAGCCGTTGATAAACGGTGACGCCGATACTCACAAGGCCAAATTCCAGACCCATCGCATGAATGGAGCGCACGGCCAGCAGACATACTTTGCTGGATTCTTCATCGTGCTCCATCGCCACCTCCGAAAAAGTCTCCAACACCTGATTGATGCGTTTTGAAAGCCACACCGTTTTGGCGTCGGTTCTAAAACACGCCAGCGCCTTGAGGTTAAACACAGGAACACGATAATGACGCACAAGCTGCGTGCGCAACTCAGTCTCGTCATCCTGATTGCGATTGCGTGGACAGTTTACGCCAGCTCTGCGCAGAGACTTCAGCATAGCCCGGCGGGATTCTGCAAGCAGCAGGGATTCCCGCCTGTTGACGACCCAGTGTCCGCGATCTGGATCATCCGTATTGCCATAGCGGATCACGATATCATCTGCCGTTACGGTGCGCAGTTCCTGTATGGGAACAAGGCCGGGTACTTGTCTGGCCAGTCGCTCTGCGGAAGTCTGGCCGCTGTGCAGCAGGTAAAACGTCACAACCTATTGCGCCCCCCTTCACGCCTGTCTGGCGCCCGCAAGTCTAAGCGCAAAGCGAATCGGTCGCAAAAAGGACAGGTCGACAAGCTTTGAAGAGCCATGCACTGTTACAGGCGTCTTCCATGGCTTGGAGTTGACTTCAATAATGTAAATACGTCCACTTTCAGCAATGCCAAGATCAATGCCAAGCTCACCGAGCAGTCGCTGCGAACCCACTTCAATCACCGGTGGAATCAAAGTGGAGAGGGTATGAATCTGTTTGCGAATGCGGGATATACGGAGTGAACTGTCAACCTCTGAGAGAGTCGCGAGTGAGCAGGCTTCCCCGCCAGCTGTCAGATTTGAGATAAACTCACCCTCCGCCGCCACCCTCATGTACACCTTCGTCCTTTTCCAGACGCCGGAACGGTCCTTTTGCATGAGCACGCGAACGTCAAATGGCCGTTGCCGCCACTGCACAAGCGGAACACCCTCCTGTACGATATGCGGAGTGTTCATGATGCGAGCCCGGTAGCGACTGTAGATTCCCTTCACACTGTCAGCGTAAAATTCCTCCGCAGTTCCCTGTCTGGTGCGCAGTGTCGCATAAAAACCTCTCTGGCTCCGCGTAATCCTAATGATCCCCACACCCAGGCTGCCGTGGATCGGTTTCACGAAAACAGTACGGTAATGTCCGATGAATTCGCCGAGAATCTGGGGCCCTGTAATCAGGGCGGTGCGCGGAAGAAACGTTCGCAGTTGCGGATCCGCTTCCAGCCAGGATGTTACCTCCCACTTGTCGAAGTAACCGCCATTGAACACGACCGCTGTCCGTTGCAAATATTCACGTCTCTGCAGACATTTTTCACTGCGCTCATACCGACGCGATACGATCTGGTCGTAAATAACTGGAGGAATGCCCAGATCGGCCTTTTCTACCGTGGACTGAACGGAATCTCCGCCCTCCGCCAATACAAACCCGTTCACGCGATGTCGAACGACATCGACGGCCACAGGGTCAAACACGCAGGCCAGAACGCCTTCTTTTTTTGCGGCCTCCAGATAACGGTGCAACAGCGGTCCCTGTTTTCCCTGAAACACGCCGTCAAGAACACGTGGGCGCGCCATGACGCCAAACTTTGGCAACCGCAACTGGCGTACATCAGAGCAGAGCAAGAGAGAAGACTGCCTGATCATGCTTCGCCTTCTCCTTTCACGATCAGGTCAAAACCCGTGCTAAACACAGCATATTCAAGGACTCTTTGCAGTGACAGACGCCTCGCTTCAGGATCGACCAGACGAAACATCTGACGGCCTGGGCAGGGATTGACCTCCAGAATATACGCTCGTCCGAAGCGGTCCAGAGCTACATCCACACCGAGTTCCGCAAGCGCGGGATGATCAGCGGCCACTGCGGAGAACGCTGCGAGCGCGGCTGTTCGGCCTGTGCGCACACCATGACGGAATTGTGGAATCTGCTCTCTTTGCAGGTACTGCTCGACGTCCGCAAACGAATGCGCCTGTGCGCCGGTGTGGAGATTCGTTGTAACCGCGCCTGGTGACCCAATCCTCGCAACGCTTCCCGTACAGTCAGCCTGGCCGCCGGAACGCGCCTGCACCAAAAATCGCAAATCGATTGGCGCGCCTGTCCGGGTGCGCATCAGTTCCACTGTTCGCTGCGCGATCCAGACGCGCTCCGCATCCGCCTGTCTGAAACGGCGCAACAACGCTTCGTCGTCCCTGATAATCTCGCCGCCGGGATTTCGTTTTGCATCGTTTAGCAGCAAATACCCTGGCTGCAGCGACACCAGCCGCATGATCTTTTGCCCCTGCGTACCGCGCGCCGGCTTGACATAGATGTCTCCAAGCGCCCTGACGGCATGCAGCACGTCCTCTGCAGAATGAATCGGATACACTGGCGGCAAAAAAAACTGAACGCCCGGCGCGGCGGACAGCACATTGTGCAGGAGCCATTTTTCACTCTTTTGTCTGGGCAATGTACCGAGCACCGATGCGGCAAGCAGCAATTCTTCGTCGCGATTCATCGCCTCATGCATCCGTGCAGGCCGCACCACAGTTCTGCGCCACACAAAATCCGGCCACGGGCAGTCTTCAAGCTCCCACTGCGCGCGCTTGGGATAAAAACGATAGGCGCGCGCTTTCTGACCCCTGGAACGCAGATGTCCTGGCGTCAGCACAAAAAAGTCGACATTGGCCTCCCGGCAGAGAATGGCCATGTCCGCAAACAGTTTTGTCTGCGTTCCAAACAGACGCTTCGTTCCCAATATCGCATAGGCTGCGATTGCAGGCCCCAGCCGTATCGAATCGCTACGGAGAACTGCCCGCACCGGGTAATCCGGCAAAGCGAGTTTTCTGCAGATTGCTGCATCGAGTTCGAGCACAGGCGCTTCTGCTCTGCTCGTCTGCCCTGACCGAACGCTTCCGACAGCCTTGGCGCTGGCGCTCATTCGCGCTCCCGCGCCATGGGCGGCGCCTGCAATCAGGTGCGCGTGAAGCGGCGCTGTTCGCAAGCCGTACTGCAAAACGCGAGGACGAACGCCTGCGGCGTGCAGGGCGCTGTTTCTCAAAGCAAAAGTGTGTAACTGGATCCGGAGACCAGTACGGCGGACAGCACGGCCTCGGCGCGAACCCCGATTCATGACACCACCACCCTGGCGACGCCCCTGTGTACGGCAGGCGGCAGGCGGAATTCCGCCATCCGCGCAACCTGCCGCTGGCGCAGCGTTGACACAACTCTGCTGCATAAAAAAGGGGCGCAATGCGCCCCGCGCGGTCAGCGATCATCAATGTGCGGGTATACTTACAGTTGTGAATCCTCGTCGATCGAACTGTCATCTTCCTCGAAGCTTTCTTTTTTCTCCTTCGGATCGCACGTCATGACCCATATTTTCGTGCGACCAACCACTTCGACAGACAGTTCCGTTTCAACCCGAACCGCAATTTCTGTTCCGCCGTCAACAATAGTCGCGTCCAGACAGTTGGGTTGTTGAACAACTTTCACGTTGACATCGAGGTCATCATGGAAGCAGTGAGGATCCAGGTCGCGCAGCGCAACGTGTTCGACATATGACATCGTGTCCTTGGCAACGGTGGTCTCGCTGTTGCCGTTATAGGAGTACCAGACATTGATGTCAAAGTGTCCATGAATCTCCACAACATCTCCCACAAGAGAGCCCTCGCACGAATGGTTCATCACCCAGCAACCGCCAATCGTTGTCGGCCGATTGTCCGGTCGCACCGTATACGAACTCTGGGAGTATTTTGATCCCTTGCCGCACACGGCGCTGGTGATGATCTCGCGGCATCCGGTATCTGTTGCGAGCATCACTTTGCTACCTCCTCGTATTCATTTCAGAATCACAGTTGGGCGGGTGGCGGCCATGGCAACAGTCCAGCCCGGTTTCTGTACTCCATTTGTATGCCGTTCGCCCATTATTGGTGAGAACGATAAAGTGGCTTTTGCCCACGCCCAGTCCCCATACTCTATGTGCGATCGCTGCGCGCTGACACAAAAAACGGGCGCCCCCCGTGGGGCGCCCGAGAAAGTACGGTCATCGCTTCACTATCCTGCCTGGACGGAGAGATTTCTTGCGCCGGCCAGGCGGGCCGCTGTCATCACAGGCGTTATTGCGGCGGCAAAATTTGCGAAAACACGCGCAGCCAGTTCCCGCCAGCCACCTTGGCCAGTACATCGGACCCATAGCGGTGCTCCAGCTTCTCCAGCAGCAGTGGATAGTCGGAGCCATTACGAAGATCTGTGAGCGTTGTTTCGATACCGTCAAAATCGGAACCAAGCGCCACTCCGTCTGGTCCCGCGACGGTCAGCAAATGGTCGATATGCCGCAATAAATCCTCCGTGGTGAGCACATCGCGATCGCCGATAAAGCTGGGTACAAAGGTGGCGCCGACGAGACCGCCGGTGGCCGCAACGCCGCGAATCTGATCATCGCTCAGGTTCCGGCGATGCGGGTGGACCGCCGCGGCATTGCTGTGCGAAGCCACGACTGGACCGCCGTAAATCTCCAGCACATCCCATACTCCACGCTCCGCAAGGTGCGAGACATCAACAACCATGCCCAGGCTGCGCATCGTCTGCACCACCTCTTTGCCGAACTGGGTCAGACCAGCGCCGCGCATTTCACCCACCCCATCGGCAACGCTGTTGGCGCCATTCCATGTCAGCCCGATCAATCGTATACCCAGACGAAAGAGGGCATGGAGCACGCCAATTTGCCCCGCCAGCGCATCCGCCCCCTCCAGTGACAGAATGGCGCCCCGCTGCCCACTGTGCAACACGGATTGCAGCTCAGGCGCGCAAAAGACAGGCGCGATTACACCCGGTCTGGCCACCTCCCGGTAAAAGCGGTCCAGCGAGGACAACACCTTGTACAACTGTTCGCCAGGGCTCAGACTGGGCTCCACAAAAGTGACAAACACCTGCAAATCAATTCCGCTGGCCGCCATATGTAAATCATTCTGCTGCAACATCGAATCCGGGTCGTAGAACCCCACCCCATCGCTCTCCATGCGATAGAGAATATCCGCATGCCCGTCAACCACAAAACGCCCGTTATACATGGGTGCATCCTCCTCCTGCTGATTTTGCCGCCTGCCGATGAACTACTCGGCGATGGCGATGCGCTCGATCTGTGACGCACGCCCACCGGCTCCCACAGTCAATATAACTGCCGAAAGCTGCCGGGGACCATCCGCCACTGCAAATCTGGCCGGCATCTGATCCATGAACCGCTTGATTACCGTGGCGCGCTCCACACCAAGGATGCCGTCTCTGGGACCGGTCATGCCTACATCCGTAAGAAACGCGGTGCCATTCGGCAGAATACGTTCGTCTGCCGTCTGAACATGCGTATGCGTTCCGATCACGGCTGATACGCGCCCGGCCGCATACCAGCCCATGGCCAGTTTCTCCGAAGTGGCCTCGGCGTGGAAATCCACAAATATATGATCGGTGACGGAACTCAATTGGTCAATGATATGGTCCAATATGCGAAAAGGGCAATCGGCCAGACTCATAAAAGTTCGCCCGACGAGATTGATCACGGCAACGGACTGGACACCAACCTGAACAACCGTATACCCCTGTCCGGGAACTTCCGGATGCAGGTTGGCCGGGCGGCAGATTCTGCGGTCACGCGACAGCAATGAAACAACTTCTTTCTGATCCCATGCGTGGTTGCCAAGCGTGATGGCGTCAACGCCGCTGTCATAGAGGTGCTCAGCGGCATTCTCCGTGATCCCGCGACCATTTGCGGCGGAATTCTCGCCATTGGCGATGACCAGATCAGGCGCATAGAGCCTGCGCAGATTCGGCAGCAACTCCCTCACATACATGAGTCCTTGCCTTCCCGTAACGTCTCCAATGAATAATATCTTCATCAAATGCATCTCCTTGGAGAAAAATAAGGGCAGCCAACAGGCCGCCGTTATTTTGCGTATTCTACTGCTCTTGTCTCGCGGATGACTGTGACCTTGATTTGCCCTGGATAATCGAGTTCGTTCTCAATTCGTTTCGATATCTCTCGAGCCACCCTAACTGACTCAGCGTCGTCAACCTGCTCAGGCTTCACTATAATACGGATTTCTCTACCCGCCTGGATCGCGTACGACTTGTCCACGCCGCTAAAGGAACAAGCGATTTCCTCTAATCTTTCCAATCTCTTCAGATATACGTCGAGCGACTCCCTTCGCGCTCCCGGACGAGCCGCAGACAGTGCGTCTGCCGCGCCGACCAAAACTGATATGGGAGACGTATACTCGATATCTCCGTGATGAGCTCCGATTGCGTTCACCACCACCGGATGCTCCTTATATTTTCTGGCCAGGTCTACGCCGATTTCCACGTGAGATCCTTCGACCTCATGCGTAATCGCCTTACCAACATCGTGCAATAGCCCGCCCCGCTTCGCGAGAGTAACGTCAAGCCCCAGTTCTGCAGCCATCAATCCGGCCAAATGCGCTACTTCAATTGAATGTTTAAGCACATTTTGACCGTAGCTTGTGCGATACTTCAAGCGACCCAGGATCTTGACCAGATCAGGATGGATCCCGTGAATACCCGTCTCAAATGTGGCTTGCTCGCCTTCTTCGCGAACACGCTCATCAACCTCGCGTTTGGCCTTCTCAACCATTTCTTCAATACGCGCCGGGTGAATCCGGCCGTCAGCCACAAGCTTCTCCAATGCAATTCGCGCAACCTCACGACGAATAGGATCAAACCCTGACAAAATAACGGCTT
>JGI20133J14441_1000835_pt1 | contig 27332 bp, 27 predicted proteins | sample RS3BMetagenome_FD_14441 | JGI IMG/M metagenome (IMG submission 14441)
CCGTGCCCGAAGAGCGCAGCCTGTCGTTCGACTTCACGCCGAAGAAGCCGCCGGCGCCCCCGGAGGAGCCGCGGCCGCTCACCGTGGCCGAGCTCGATCGCGCCATCAAGGGCGCGGTCGACGACGCGTTCCGTGACGCCGTCTGGGTCGAGGGCGAGGTGACCGGCGCGCGCCCGGCCAACAGCGGGCACCTGTACTTCGGCCTCAAGGACGAGCGCGAGGACGCGTCGATCGACGTGGTCGTGTACCGCTCGAACGTCACGCCGCGCATGCGCACGCTCTGCGTCGACGGGGCGCGGGTGCGCCTCCGCGGGCGGCCGACCTTCTGGGCGCCGCGCGGGCGGCTGCAGCTCGTGGCCGACCGCGCGCAGGCCGCCGGGCGCGGCGCGCTGCTCGAGGCGCTCGAGCGGCTCAAGGCGAAGCTCGCGGCCGAAGGGCTGTTCGCGCCCGAGCGCAAGCGCGCCTTGCCCGGCGAGCCGCGCGTCGTCGGCGTCGTCACCAGCCCGACCGGCGCGGTCATCCACGACGTCTGCCGCGTCGCCTTCCGGCGCGGCGGGGCGCGCATCCTGCTCGCGCCCGCGCAGGTGCAGGGGGCCGGCGCGGTCGAGTCGATCTGCCGCGCGCTGGCGCACGTCCAGCGCGTGCGCGAGGTCGACGTCGTCGTGGTGGGCCGCGGCGGCGGCTCGGCCGAGGACCTGATGGCCTTCAACGACGAGGCGGTCGTGCGCGCGGTGGCGGCGTGCCGCGTGCCCGTCGTCAGCGCCGTGGGGCACGACGTCGACGTCACGCTCGTCGACTTCGCCGCCGACGCGCGCGCGGCCACGCCGTCGCAGGCCGCAGAGATGGTGGTGCCCGACCGCGCCGCGCGCGCCGAGCTGCTCCGCCGCACGCGCCTGCACCTCGCGCGGGCGATGCGCGCGCGCGTGACCGAGGACAAGGTGGCGCTCTCGCGCGTCAGCCGGCGCCTGGGCGATCCGCGCCTGGCCATCGCCGCGCACCAGCAGTCGCTCGACGAGCGCGAGGCGCGCCTTCTCGCGTGGGCGCGCGCGACGACCGCCCGCCGGCGCGAGGCGCTCGCGCGCTTGCAGCATCGCCTCGCCTACCTTCACCCGCGCCAGGTGCTGACGCGCGAGCGCGCCGAGGTGTCGCGCCTCACCGACCGCCTGGCATCGACGTGGAGCGCGGGGTTCGAGCGGCGCGCCGCCGACGTGCAGCGCGCCACCGGGCGGCTCGACGCGCTCAGCCCGTTGAAGGTGCTCGCGCGCGGCTACGCCATCGCGACGCGCGAGGACGGGCGCGCGGTGCGCACGGCGGCCGACGTCGCGGCGGGCGACCGCATCCGGGTGCGCGTGCGCGACGCGCGCATCGAGGCGAGCGTCGAGCGCGTGGAGGGCGTGACCGCCCCCGGCGACGGCGGCGCGACGGCTCCGGCGAGGGAGCGCTAGGCGATGCGCTTCGCCGTCGTCGGCGATCCGGTGGCGCACTCGAGGAGCCCGGCGATGCACGCGGCGGCGTACCGCGCGCTCGCCCTGCCGCACACCTACGAGGCGGTCCGCGCGACGGCCGAGGAGCTTCCGCGCATCGTGCAGGCGCTCCGCGAGGGTGCTTTCGACGGCCTGAACGTCACCATCCCGCACAAGCAGCGCGTGCTCTCGCTGGTCGACGAGGTCGACCCGGACGCCGCCGCCATCGGCGCCGCCAACACCCTCGTGCGCGTCGGCGGCCGCGTCGTCGCCCACAACACCGACGCCCCGGCCCTCGCCGCCGAGCTGCGCGCGCTGTCGGGGAGCTCGCATGGAGCACGTCCCCTTCCGCCTCGGGCGCTGGTGCTCGGCAGCGGCGGGGCGGCGCGCGCGGCGGTGGCGGCGCTCGAGAGGCACCTGGGCGTGACCGACGTCGTCGTGCGCGCGCGCACCGCCCGCCCTGGCCTGCCGCCGGCGCAGCCGTGGCGCCCCTCGCCCGAGAGCGAAGCGAAGACGGGCCTCGTCGTGCAGACGACGAGCGCCGGGATGCACGGGGCCGACCCGGGAGAGGCCGTCGCCGCGGCCGTCGCGTGGGAGGCGCTGCCGCCCGAGGCGGTCGCGCTCGAGGTCGTCTACGCGCCCCCCGAGACGCCGTTCCTGCGCGCGGCGCGCGCCCGAGGGCTGCGCTGCGCGAACGGCCTCGGCATGCTGGCTCGCCAGGGCGCGCTCGCGTTCGAGCTGTGGCTGGGCACGGCCGCGCCGCTCGGCGTGATGCGCGCGGAACTGGACGGCGTATCTTGAGACGCGTGCGGACGGTCAACCGCCAGCGCATCGGCTACACGCGCATCGTCCAGCTGCTCGTGTACCTCGTCATCGTGCCGACGACGCTCATCCTGGCGGTGGGCATCGTGCTGATGTTCCTGGGGAACGTCTTCAACCTCATGTTCGGCCTGCTGACGGTCAGCTTCGTGCTGGTGATGGTCACCGGCATCGTGCTGGTCCTGGTGTTCCTGCGGCGCGAGGCGAAGCTCGGCGAGCTGCAGTCGGACTTCGTGTCGAAGGTCAGCCACGAGCTTCGCACGCCGCTGACGAGCATCCGCCTGTTCGTCGAGACGATGGAGCGCGCGCGCGGCGACCAGGCGACCGTCGACCAGTGCGTCGATGCGCTCGGCCGCGAGACCGAGAGGCTGACGCGCCTCATCGAGCGGTTGCTCGACTGGGGGCGCATGGAGGCGGGGCGCAAGCTCTACGAGCTGCACGACGACGCCGCCGCCGCCGTCGTCGACGAGGCGCTCAAGTCGATGGCCCCCGTGCTCCACCGCCACCCGGAGATGCAGCTGACGACCGAGGTCGAGCCCGGCCTTCCGGTCCTCCACGTCGACCGCGCGGCAATGGCGGACGCCATCGGCAACCTGCTGTCGAACGCCCGCAAGTACGGCGGCACGCCGCCGGTCGTGCAGCTGCGCGCCCGCGCCGTGCAGGGGGGCGTCGCCTTCGAGGTGACCGACAACGGCGACGGCATCCCGCGGACCGAGCACCGCCGCATCTTCGACAAGTTCTACCGCATCGACGACCGGCTCTCGCGCGAGCGCGAGGGGAGCGGCCTGGGGCTCGCCATCGTGAAGCACATCGTCCGCGCGCACGGCGGGCGCGTGCAGGTCGAGAGCGCCAAGGGAAAGGGGTCGACGTTCCGGATCGTCATCCCCTCGGCCCCGGCCAAGTCGCCGGTCGCCGTCCAGGCGGAGGCGAAGCGCGCATGACCGCGGCGACCGAGGGCTTTGCCAGGCGACGGGTGCTCGTCATCGAGGACGACTCGAGCATCACGCTGGGGCTGCGCATCAACCTCGAGAAGGAGGGCTACGCCGTGCTCGCCGCCGAGGACGGCGAGGCGGGGCTGACGATGGCGCGCAGCGAGCGGCCGGACCTCGTCATCCTCGACGTGATGCTGCCGAAGATGAACGGCTTCCAGGTGCTGCAGCAGATGCGCCGCGAGGGGCTGTCGATGCCCATCATCGTGCTCAGCGCGCGCACCGGCGAGATGGACAAGGTCACGGGGCTCGAGCTCGGGGCGGAGGACTACGTCGCCAAGCCGTTCAGCCTGGCCGAGCTCCTGGCGCGCGTGCGGGCGGCGCTGCGGCGCGCGCCCGCGCCGGCGCCGGTGGAGGCGGCGCGCACGAGCCATGCCTTCGGCGACGTCCGCATCGACGTGGCGGCCCGCACCGTCGCGCGCGCCGGCCAGCCGGTGGAGATGACGGCGACCGAGTTCGACGTGCTGCTCTGCCTCGTCGAGGCGCGCGGCGTGGCGCTCGGCCGCGAGGAGATCTTCCGCCGCGTGTGGGGCCCGAACCACCACGGCACGCCGCGCACGATCGACAACTTCATCCAGCAGCTGCGCGCGAAGCTGGAGCCCGATCCGCAGCGCCCGCGCCACGTCGTGACGGTGCGCGGCGTGGGCTACCGCTTCGATGGGTGATAGCCTCGAGACACCATGACGGCGCTGAGGCTCGGCCTCATTCCACGCGGCGACGACGGCGACGGGCGCGAGCGCGAGCTCGTGGCGGCGCTGACCGAGGCGCTCGGGAAGGAGGTCGACGTGCACCGCGCGGCCGACTACCGGGTGGTGGTCTCCGGCATGGAGCAGCGGCTGGTCGATTTCGCGTGGCTGCCGCCCCTCGTGGCGGCGCGAGCGGTGCGTGCGCGCCTGGCCGACCCGGTCGCCGTCGCCGTGCGCCACGGCATCACGAGCTACACGACGGGGCTCGTCGTGCGCCCCGACTCGCCGCTGCGATCGATCTCGGACCTGCGCGAGTCGCGCGTCGCGTGGGTCGACCGCGAGAGCGCGAGCGGCTACGTCGTCGTGCGCCGCGCGCTGGTGCGCGCCGGCGTGCGCCTCACCGACGCGTTCGGCGACGAGGCGTTCGTGCGCAGCCACGCCGCCGTCGCGCGCGCGGTGCTCGACGGAAAGGTCGACGTGGGCGCCACGTGCGTGCACGCCGAGGGCGGCCAGGTGAGAATCGCCCGCTCGCCCTACGCCGGCGACGAGGGGCTGAGCGCCGACGTGCTCCGCATCCTCTTCGAGGTGGGCCCCATCCCGTCCGACCTTTTCGCGGTGCGACGCGACGTACCGGCGCGCGTGCGCTCGGCCCTCGAGGCGGCGCTGCTGCACGCGCTCCCCGCGCGCGTGCACGCCGCGGCCTGCGCGCTGATGCACGCCGACGGCTTCGCCGTACCGACGTCCGAGCACCGGCGCATGCTGCAGGCGCTGGCCGACGACTGAGGCCCCCCGTTCCCCGCGCGGATCTGGTATCGGAAGGGGCCGGTCATGGATCAGAACCTCCTTCGCAGCTACCTGGCGACGGTGTACGAGTTCCCGACGCCCGGCGGCCCGCTGCGCGCGTCGCTCGACGGCGACATCGTGGCCGATCCGTCGTCGCTGCCCGACCTGCTGCAGAGGCCCTTCGCCGTGCTCACGGCGTACAACCCGCGGTCGATGCTCCTGCCGCGGAAGGTCAACGAGGCGCGCCACCATGTGATGCGCGATCTGTTGATCCTCGGCGTGTACCGCGTCGAGACCTGCGTCGGCTACGAGGAGGACCCGGAGGGGACCTGGCGCGAGCCGTCTTGGCTGGTGCACGGCATGGAGCGCGAGGAGGCCGTCTCCTTCGGGCGCGTGTTCCGGCAGAACACGGTGCTCATGTGCCGCGGGGCCCGCCCCGAGATCATCGTGACCGACCCCACCTGCGACGACGTCGGCAAGTCGTACCTCGGCAACTGGCGCGTGCGCGCGTAGACGCGCTCGAGCGGCGCGAACGCGCTAGGGTGCATCCTTCGCGCAGCGCAGGCCGAGCATCGGGATGCGGTAACGACCGGGGTGATGCACGCGGTTGGTCGCGCGCAGGCCGTAGGCGTCGTAGTTGTAGGCGCCGCCGCGGATCGAATGCTCGCACTGGTCGGGGATCGGGTTGCTGCCCGTGAAGCCCTGCTCGTGCTCGCGACGCAGCTCGTCGAGCGCCGCCATGATCTCGGCGCACGTGCCGGGCTTGCCTTCGCCGGCGGTCGGCCGGCGGTACGCGTACGGGTCGTACTCGTCCTGCATCCACTCCCAGACGTTGCCGGCGAGGTCGTCGTGGCCATACGGGCCGCGGCCGGCCGGGTGCGTGCCGACGTCCGCGGGGTGGCCGCTCGCGAACACCGTCTCGTCGTGCGTCGGCGGGTCGTTGCCCCACGGGAAGAGGCGACCGTCGGTGTCGCGCACCGCCTTCTCGAACTCGGCCTCGCGCGGCAGGCGCTTGCCGCGCCAGGCGCAGTACGTGCGCGCGTCGTCCCACGACACGCCGGAGACGGGCTGGTTCGGCCCGTCGAAGTCCGGGTGCTCCTTGCGCACGCGCTCGGACTTGGGGCGGCAGACGTGCGCGGCGACGCACCCGTCCCACTGCGCGTTCGTGACCTCCGTCCTGTCGAGGTAGAAGGCGGGGAGCGTCACGGTGTGGGCCGGGTGCTCGTCCTGCTGACCGCCGCGGTCCTGACCCATCGTGAACGGACCGGCGGGCACGAGCAGCATGTCGGGCGGCGGGGCCGGCGGGACCGCGCTGGCCGCCGGCGAGGCGCTCGCGGGGGGGCTGGCTTCGGCGCTCGACGCGGTCGCTGCGGCGACGGCGCTCGGCGATGAAGCGGTCGACGACGCCCTCGGGGAGCCCGCGACGGCCGCTGACGGCGTCGCAGTCGCTGCGGCGGGTACGGACGCAGGCGCTTCGCTCCGCCCGCAGCCGACGACCGCGACCATGATCCACCAGCGCGCGCGCATCCGGCCCTCAATTACTACACGGCGCGAGCTTCGTTCCCATTCCGCATTCCGGTTCCCGTTCCGCAGTCCCCGTGTTCGTCCCTCCCGGCTCCCCGAGCACGGATGGGCTCGTCCCCCAGCCGCCTCCGGGGTAGAACCCGCCGGGCGGTGATTTCCGTCTCGCACCTGACCAAGCGCTACGGCGCGCACCTCGCCGTCGACGACGTGTCGTTCGAGGTCGGCAAGGGCGAGGTCGTCGGCTTCCTCGGGCCGAACGGCGCCGGCAAGAGCACGACGCTGCGCATCCTCGCGGGCTTCCTCGGGCCGACGAGCGGCCGCGTCGAGGTGGCCGGTCACGACGTCGTCGACGAGTCCTTCGAGGCGCGCCGCTGCATCGGGTACATGCCCGAGGCGGTGCCGCTGTACCCGGAGATGCGCGTCGTCGAGTACCTGCGCTTCCGGGCCGAGCTCAAACGCGTCGCTCGGCCCAGGCGCGCGGCGTACGTCGACGAGGCCATGCGCAAGGCGGGCGTGGTCGAGGTGGCCAACAAGCCCATCGGGCACCTGTCCAAGGGCTACCGGCAGCGCGTCGGGCTCGCGGACGCGGTCGTCGCCAAGCCTCCCATCGTCATCCTCGACGAGCCGACGGCGGGGCTCGACCCCAACCAGATCCGCGAGGCGCGTGCGCTCGTGCGCGACCTCGGGCGCGAGCACACGGTCGTGCTCTCCACGCACATCCTGAGCGAGGTGGAGGCGTGCGCGACGCGCGTGCTGCTCATCCACCAGGGCAAGCTCGCCGCGCAGGGATCGGTCGACGAGCTTCGCAAGATGCGCAGCTCGACGGTCATCGAGATCGTCGCGCGCGACGAGGCGGGCGGCGCCGAGGGGGCACTGCGCGCGGTGGACGGCGTGGTCCGGGTGGCGCGCGCGAGCGGCGAGAGGCCGGCCGCGACGGAGGCGCCGGAGACGACGACGAGGCTGCGCGTGACGTTCGCGAAGAAGCTCTCGGCCGACGAGCGCGCGCGCGCGACCGAGCGGTGCGTCGCCTCGGTCGTCGCCGCCGGGGCGGGCGTGCGCGAGGTGCGCGCGGCCGGCGGCTCGCTCGAGGACGTGTTCGCCTCGCTGACGCGCGAGCAGCCGACCGCGGAGGCCGACGCATGAGGGCGTTCTGGCCCATCTACAAGCGCGAGCTCTTCGCCTTCTTCGTCACGCCGCTCGCGTGGGTGCTCATCGTCGTGTTCCTGGTCGTACAGGGCATGCACTTCTTCCTGCTCGTCGATCACTTCGCGCGCGCGGAAGGCGCCATGGGCGACGAGACGCCGCTGACGGCGTTCTTCGGGAACACGGTGCTGCTCTACCTGGTTCTGTTCGTGCTCGTCCCTCCGATGACCATGCGCCTCTTCGCCGAGGAGCGCCGCAGCGGCACGATCGAGTCGCTGATGACCGCGCCCGTGTCGAGCATCGCCGTCGTGCTCGCCAAGTACGCCGCCGTCCTGACGACCTACGTCGCCATGTGGCTGCCGACGGTGCTCTATCTCGTCATCCTGGGGCGCACCGGGAGCCTCGACTGGCGCTCGGCCGCCAGCGCGTACCTGGGCGTCGCGCTGGTCGGGGCCGGTTACCTGTCGCTCGGCCTGTGCGCGAGCGCGCTGACGCGCTCGCAGTTCCTCGCGATGGTGTGGACGGCCCTCGTGCTGCTCGCGCTGTTCATCCTCGGGGTGGGCGAGTTCGTCACGCGCGAGGGGACGCTGATGCACGCGGTCTGCTCGCACGTGTCGGTCTGGTCGCACATGAACGACTTCGCGAGCGGCATCGTCGACTCGCGGCGCCTCGTCTTCTACGGCACGCTCGTCGTGCTCCCCCTGTTCGTCGCCACGCGCGCGGTGGAGGCCTGGCGATGGGGCTGAAGGCGACGCTGCGCGCCCGCGGCCCGGAGCTGCTGCAGCTGGCGGGGATCGTCGCGGCGGTGGTGCTGGCGGCCGTCGTCAACGTGCTCGGCGCGCGGCACTTCACGCGCTGGGACTGGACGACCGACCACCGCTGGTCGCTCAGCCCCGCCACGATCGAGACGCTGCGCACGCTCGAGCAGCCGGTCGACGTGTGGGCCATCGCCGGCCCCGGCGACCCGATCCAGGAGAGCCTGCGCGCGCTGCTGCTCGAGTACCGCGCGCACTCGTCGCGCATCGACGTGCACTGGATCGACCCGGACCGCGACGCCGTGCAGCTCGTCGACCTGCAGCGCCGCTTCGGCCTGGAGGCGGGCCGCACCGAGGACGGCCGCGTCGCCACCGACGCCGTCGTCATCGTGGCGAGCGGCGACAAGCACTGGTTTCTCACGCCGCAGGACCTGGTCGAGCAGTCCGACGACGTGCACGTCAAGCCGCGCGAGGAGCGCGCGCTGACCGAGGCGATCCGCGACGTGCTCGGCGGCTCCAAGGCGAAGCTGTGCTTCACCGTGGGCCACGGCGAGCTGTCGCTCGATCCGGGGAGCGACGAGCGCGAGGGGCTCGGCGCGGTGCGCGACCTGTTCGAGAAGGACAACTACGAGCTGGCGAGCGTCGACGCGACCGCCCCCGACGCGCACGAGCCGTTCCAGGGTTGCTCGGTCGTCGTCATCGCCGGGATGCGCGCGCCGTTCGCCCCGCTGGAGGCCAACCGGCTGCGCGCGTGGCTGATGCAGGGCGGCAGCCTCTTCGCCGCCATCGGGCCGATCGACGGCAACACCGACACGGGCATGGTCCCCGCCGGGCTCGACGACGTGCTCGCCCCGTTCGGCATCGCGCTCGACGACGACCTGGTCCACGACCTCGACCCGAGCGCGTCCATCCCGGACACGCACGGCGAGGGGTTCTTCGTGACGGCGAGGCCGCACCCGGTGACGGCCGCCCTGGTCCCCGGCGGCTCCGACGCGCACCCGCCGCGCATCGCGATGCTCTTCGCGCGCTCGCTGCGGCACGTGGCGCCGCAGGGCGCCGCGGAGGCCGCCGACCTGCTGGCGACCGGCGACGGCGCGTTCGCCAAGCGGAGCATCGTCGGCGCCAGCGGCTGGGGCGACGCTCCGCCGCGCGACGCGACCGACCTGCGCGGCCCGTTCGTGCTCGCGATGGCGAGCGAGCGGCCGCGCCTCGGGCCGAGCGCGCCGCACGGGCCGCGCGCCGTCGTCGTCGGGAGCCGCTTCGCGCTCGCCGAGGACAACTGGAGCCAGCCGCGCCCGCTGCACGGCGCCGCCTTCTTCGTCGACAGCGCCCTCTCGTGGCTGGCCGCGCGCCCGGACGTCGTCGACGTGCCCGACAAGGCGCAGGTCTCGGCGGGCATGCGCGTGTCCGAGGAGGGGCGAGAGGAAGTGCGGCGGTACGTGCTGCTGTTCATGCCGCTGGCGGCCGTGCTGCTCGGGCTGGCCGTGTGGGGGTGGCGTCGCTCGTCGGAGAACCGGCCGTATGCGTCGCGCGCTCGCGACCAGAAGGGGGCGTCGACGTGAAGCCGCGCGCCGCCGTCACGCCGATCGCGCTCGTCGTGCTCGCCGGCGGGACGGCCGCCTACGCCTACCTGGTCGACCGCGGGACGATCTCGGACGCCGACCGGGCCGCGCGCCGCAGCGACGTCTTCCCGAGCTTCCGCGTCGACGAGGTGAAGCGCATCGAGCTCGATCACGGCGCGGAGGCGACGGTGCTCGAGCGCGAGCCCGAGGCCGGGGCCAACGGCGCCCCGGTCTGGACGATGACGTCGCCGCGGCACGAGACGGCCGACGGCGCGGCCGTCGACCAGCTGCTGCGCGAGCTGGAGCTCGCGTCGCGGCTGCGCGACGTCGACCCCTCGGAGGCCGCGGGCGTGGACGCGCCGCGCGTGCGCGGGAGCATCACCGTGGGGCCGCTCGACTACCGGTTCGCGCTCGGCGCCGACGCGCCGCGTCCCGAGGGCGCCGCGTACATGAAGCTCGACGGCGAGGGGACCTTCGTCGTGGGGCGCTCGCTCAAGGTGCAGCTGCTCCGCACCGCCGACGCATACCGCGACCACACGGTGATCCCGTACGGCGAGGCCGACCTGGCGAGCGTCGAGGTGCGCGACGCCGCCGGCGGCTTCGCCCTCGAGCGCCACGGCACGACCTTCCGCATCGCCGATAGCGGGCTGCGCGCCTCGCGCACCGCCGTCGAGCGCCTGTTCGCCGCGCTCGCCGACGCGCGGGCCGACAGCTTCCCCGACGACGCCCGGGCCGACGCCGCCACCACGCCGCCCGCGTTCACCGTCCGGCTCGCCCCGCGCGGCGACGGCCGGAAGCCGGTGGAGCTACGCGTCGGCGGTCGGTGCCCGGGCGAGGGCGAGGACGTCGCCGTCGTGCGCACCGCGCCGACGCGCGTGTCGGCGTGCGTGGCAAGGGCGATCCTCGATGCGTTGCAGTCGGTCCGGACCACGCTGGTGGACGAGTCGCCGCTGTACGCGCACGCCGACGAGATCGAGGAGCTCCGCCTGGAGAGGTTGGGCGGCGGAGCGGGCGCGCGCGTCGAGATCGCGCGCCGCGGCACGGGCTGGCACGAGCGCGCACCCGAAGATCGCGACCTCGGCGCCGACGAGACCGAATCGGCCAACGCCCTGGCCCACGCGCTCGCGGCCGCCCGCGGCACCGGCGCCCACCGCGCGCGCGCCGACCAGCCGTTCGCCGCCGCCGTGCGTGCGACGGTCGTGCGCACCGGCGGCGGCATCACGGAGGTCGTGGAGCTCGCGACGCCCGGGCCGGACGGCTCGGTCCTCGCCCGGCGCGTCGACGACGGCGCGGTGCTGCGCCTGACGGCAGACGTCGCGCGCCGCTTCGCGCCGCACCCGGTGGCGCTTCGCCCCCGCGGCATCTGGCGACCGCCGTTCGACCCCGGCGCGGTCGTCGCCATCGACGACACCTGCGGCCCGGTCCCCGAGCACCTGCTGCTCGACGACCGCGTCTGGAAGCTGCGCTCGCCGGCGGGCTTCGCCGCGGATCCGCTGTCGGCCGCCGACCTGGCCGGCGCCATGGTGCGCGCGAAGGCCGACGCGTGGATCGACGAAAAGGACGACGGCACCTTCGGCTTCGGCAAGCCGGGCGCGTGCTCGGTGACCCTCGGGCTCGAGTCGGCGGGCGACGCCGGGCCGGCGCGCCGCGCGACGCTCCTCTTCGGCGCCGACGCCGACGGCGGCACGTACGCGCGCACGCAGGACGACCCGGCGGTATTCGTCGCGCCGAAGGTGCTGCGCGAGCTGGTCGCCCACCCGGCCATCGATCGCGGCCGCTTCCGGCTCGACCTGGGCTCGCTGACCTCGGTCACGCTGCTGCGCGGCAGCGCGAGGCGGACGCTCGGCCACGACTCCGAGAACGACAAGCTCGCCTCGGCGATCGGCGGCCTGTACGCGCTGTCGGCGCTGCACCCCGGCGCGCCGGCGGCGGCCGAGGGCTTCGACCGGCCGACCCTCGAGATCGACGCGTCCGCGGGACCCGACGCGGCCGCCGCGACGCCGACCCGCATCGTCGTCGGCGCGCCGACGGTCGTCGACGGCGTGGATGCCTACTTCGCGCGCACTTCCGACGTGAACGCCACGTTCGCCGTTCCGCACAACGCGGTCGGCGCGATCCTCGACGCCTGGTGAGCGTCGGGCCGTGGCGGGCGGGGCGCGCTACGCTCGCCGGCGGATGCCCTCCGATCACCACGGCTTCATCCCCTCCTCGGCCGAGGACCTGCTGCGCCGTCGCGTCAAGCTCGAGCTGCGCAAGCGCATGCGGGGGCTGCGCAAGGCGCTCCCGCCGTCGGCGTGCGCCGAGCGCTCCGCCCGGCTCGTCGACCGCCTCGAGGCGCTCGAGCCCGTGGCCACCGCCCGCGCCGTCGCGCTGTTCTGGCCGATCGAGGAGCGGCACGAGGTCGATTTGCGCTCGCTCGATGCGCGGCTGCGCGCCCGGGGCGTTCGCGTGGCCTACCCCGCCGTCGAGCCCGACACGCGCGCGATGATCTTCCGCTTCGTGTCGCATCCCGACGCCATGGAGGAGCAGGGCTTCGGGTTCCGCGAGCCGTCGGCGCGCGAGCGGCAGGCCGCGCCGGGCGAGCTCGAGGCGATCGTCGTCCCCGCGCTCGCGATCGATCCGCGCGGCCATCGCATCGGCTACGGGGCCGGCTACTACGACCGCGCGCTTCCGCGCTTCGCGCCGCCCGCGGTGGCGATCGCCGTCGCGTTCGACTTCCAGCTGCTGGCCGAGGTGCCGGCGACCGACGGCGACGTGCCCGTCACGTGGGTGGTCACCGACGCGCGCGCGATGCGCGCCGAAGCCTAATTGCCGTTCCCGCGGTGCCTGGCGCGACAGCGCGGGCATACGCCGTACAGCTCGTGCTTGTGCCACCGCAGCTCGAAGCCGTACCGCTTGGCGACGTTCTCCTGGAGCTCCTCGACCTGGGGCTCCTCGAACTCGGTGATGTCGCCGCACTCCATGCAGATGAGGTGATCGTGGTGGCTGGCGTCGTCCGCGAGCTCGTAGCGCGTCAGCCCGTCGCCGAAGCGGCGCTCGTTGGCGACGCCGCACTCGGTCAGCAGCTTGAGCGTGCGGTACACGGTCGCGTAGCCGACGCGCGGGTCCTTGGCGCGCACCTGCGCGAGCAGCTCCTCGATGCTCACGTGGTTCTCGGCGCGGAAGAACGTCTCGACGATGAGCCTCCGCTGGTCGGTCGTGCGCAGCCCCTTGCGATCCATGTACGTCTGGAGCATGGCTCGAAAGTGGTCCAGCTCGGCCGGCGCGCGATCCATCTGACGTCCCACGGACCTTGCCCTCGTCCGACGCATTCTACACCAGGTGCGACCCGGCGCCCGTCGCGGCCGGCGCTCGCGGCCGCGATGACCGCGGCGCTCCTGCTGGCGGCGCCGGCCGCGCGCGCGCAGACCCCGGCGCGGCCGCGCGAGCTGCGGTGGGATCCGGCGTGGGACGTGTCGGTGACCGCCGCGGGCGCCGCGGCCTGGCTCACCAGCCAGGCGCTCGAGCCCCAGCTGGCGTCCTCGAGTTGCCGCTGGTGCGAGGTCGATGGGCTGGACGCGAGCGTGCGCCATGCCCTCGTGTGGAGCGACACGGCCGCCGCGAACACGACGAGCAACATCCTCGCGTTCGGGGTCGCGCCGCTCGCGGCCGTCGCCCTCGACGCGCTGGCCGCGGGCCACGACGGGGCGCTCGGCGACGTGCCCGTCGACGCCCTCGTCGTCGGGGAGGCGACGATCGTCGCCGTCGACCTGTCGCAGCTGGCCAAGTTCGCGTCCGGGCGCGAGCGCCCGTTCGTCCACGCGCTCGCCCCCGAACAGAAGCTGCACACGGCCAACCCGGCCGACAACAACGTGTCGTTCTTCTCGGGCCACACGACCGAGACCTTCGCCCTCGCCGCCGCCGCCGGAACGGTCGCGACGATGCGCGGCTACCGCTGGGCCCCGATCGTCTGGATCGCCGGCGCCGTGCTGGCCACGGCGACCGGCTACCTTCGCATCGCGGCCGACCAGCACTGGGTGACGGACGTGCTCGCGGGGGCGGCCGTGGGCGCCGGGGCCGGGTTCGCCGTCCCGTACGTCTTTCACCGGCCGGCCGCGGCCGTCCCGACCGGGAGCGACCGCGCATCGGACGTGCCCCGGCTGACGGTCGCGCCCACGGCGGCGGGCGGGCCGGGCGTCACGATGACGCTCGTCTGGTGAACCGGCGCGAGCGGCGGCCGCGCGAGCCGCACGCAGGCGCAGGAGTTGCACGGCCGTGTCTGGCGATGAGCTCCGCCATCCCGGGGCCCCATGCGTGAGGACGCGGCGGCTCGGGCGACCGAACGATCCGCCGCGCGCCTGCCCGTCGCGCCCTCGATGGGACCGGCGCTCGAGAGCATCCACGCTCCGGTCGAGCGCACGCTGGTCGACAAGCGGACCGTCGTCATCAGCGGTCTCGGGATCGTGCTCGGCCTGGCGGCGGGGGTGATCGCGCGCGTGCTCATGGCGCTCATCGCGCTCATCACCAACCTGTCCTTCTACGGCGACTGGTCGCTGGTCCCGCGCGGACCGGCCGGCAACCACCTGGGCTGGATCGTCGTGGTCATACCGGCCGTCGGGGGGCTCGTCGTCGGCGTGATGGCGCGCTTCGGCTCGGCCGCGATCCGCGGTCACGGCATCCCCGAGGCCATGGAGCAGGTGCTGCTGCACGAGAGCCGCATCCCGGCGCGCGTCACCTTCCTCAAGCCGCTGTCGGCGGCCATCTCGATCGGCACGGGAGGGCCGTTCGGCGCCGAGGGGCCGATCATCGCGACCGGCGGTGCCCTCGGCTCGTTCTTCGGCCAGGTGATGCGCGTCTCGGCCGAGGAGCGCAAGACGCTACTCGCCGCCGGAGCCGCCGCGGGGATGTCGGCCACCTTCGCCAGCCCCGTCAGCGCCGTCCTGCTGGCCATCGAGCTGCTGCTGTTCGAGTACCGCATCCGCTCGGTCGTGCCGGTGGCCCTCGCGAGCGCGGCGGCGTGCGGCGCGCGCATCGCCATGGTGGGCGCGCAGCCGGCGTTCGAGATGCCGCAGGTCGCGGCACCCACGGGCGGCGCGCTCTCCATCTACGTCGGCATGGGCGTGCTGCTCGGCGCGGCGTCGATGCTCGTCACGCGCGCCGTCTACGCGGTCGAGGACGCGTTCGAGAACCTGCCGATCCACTGGATGTGGTGGCCGGCGCTCGGCGGCCTCGCCGTGGGCGCCATCGGCTACGTCTCGCCCCACACGATGGGCGTCGGGTACGACAACATCGACCGCATCCTGTCCGGCCAGCTGGCCGGCGACGCGGTGATCGTCTTCTGCGCGCTCAAGTTCGTGTCGTGGACGGTGTCGCTCGGCACGGGGACGTCGGGCGGCACGCTGGCTCCGCTGTTCACCATCGGCGGCGGCATCGGGGCGGCGGTCGGCGCCCTCGCCGTCTGGGTGCTGCCCCACGCGGGCGTCGACGTGCGCGTGGCCGCGCTCGTGGGGATGGCCGCCCTGTTCGCCGGCGCCTCCCGCGCGCTGCTCGCCTCGGTCGTCTTCGCCTTCGAGACCACGCGTCAGCCCATGGGGCTCTTGCCGCTGCTGGGCGGGTGCACCGCGGCGTATCTCGTCTCGGCCATGATGATGCGCCACTCGATCATGACCGAGAAGATCGCCCGGCACGGGACGCGCGTGGTCAGCGAGTACACCGCCGATTTCCTCGAGCAGGTGCTCGTGAGCGACGTCGCGTCCACCCCGGCGGTGGTCCTGCGCGCCAGCGACACGGTCGAGCAGGTGCGGGCCTGGATCGCGAGCCGGTCCGGGGGCTCCTCGCATCAGGGCTTCCCCGTCGTCGACGAGGACGACCGGCTGATCGGCGTGGTCACCCGCCGCGACCTGCTCGAGCCGTCGTCGGCCGGGGCGCTGCGCGAGCGCATCGCGCGCCCGCCCGCCGTCGTGTTCGACGATTCGTCCCTCCGTGAAGCGGCCGACCACATGGTGCGTGAGGGGGTCGGGCGGCTGCCGGTGGTCACGCGCGACGATCCGGAGCGCGTGATCGGCGTGATCACGCGCAGCGACATCCTCGCGGCGCACGCGCGTCGCCTCGCGGCCGAGAGCGTGGGCGAACCGCGCCGCCGGCGCCGGGGCGGTCGACGCCAGGCGGCTTCACCCGCCGGGTAGCCCTTCCGGGGCGAGCCGCTCCGGCTGCGAGGGACACTCGAGCGCGAGCACGCTTTCGAGTCGCCGGTCGCTGCGCTATCATGCGGGCGCCATACCTGAGCGCCTGCGCGAAGGAGGGGTTGCGCAGCCGTACGGGCGAGCTATGTCCCGGTCCCCTGTGGTGTCCCATGCTTCGAGCGTCTTCCCGCCAAGTGCCTTCCTTGCCTGCCCGCCGGGCCGAGAGCATCCGGCGGGTCATGGATGCGCTTCGCCGGGTGGTGCGCGACCTGCGCCTGAGCGCCCGGGACGCCGAGCGCAGCGCCGGCATCAGCGGAGCGCAGCTGTTCGTCCTGCAGGCGCTGGCCGAGCAGCCGGCCGACTCGCTGAACGAGCTCGCCGAGCGGACGCTGACGGACCAGAGCTCCGTCTCGGTCGTCGTCAAGCGGCTGACCGACCGCAAGCTCGTCGCGCGAAAAGCGTCGCCGGTCGATGCGCGCCGCATCCAGCTGAGCCTGACCGCATCGGGCCGCCGGCTGTTGGCGCGCTGCCCCGAGCCGACGCAGGCGCGCCTCGTCGAGTCGTTGCGGCGGATCAGCCCCTCCGAGCTCTCGAGCTTGACCGATGGCCTCGCGGCGCTCATCCGCGAGATGGGCATCGAGCACGCGGCAGCGGCCATGTTCTTCGACGAGGAATCGCCGTCCCGCGCTCGTCGCGCGAGGAAGGCACCCCGTCGTGAGTCGCCGTGACGCTGGTTCGCTGCTGACCCGTCTGCTCGGCGCTTCCCGCATCATTCTCGCGATCGACTCGCGGGTCCTGATGTTCGCCTGCGTCGTGGGGGCGCTCTCCGGCGTGCTCGCCACCGGCTACTACTACGCGCTCCAGGCGATGCTCGGCACGTCGGAGCGCGTGCAGCATCACGTCCCCGTGTACCTGCTGATGGGCGGAGCCGGCATCCTCGTCGGGCTGTCGTACCTGCTCGGCGAGCCCGGGGAGACCGACGCGGTCGTCGACAACATCCACGTCCACAACGGCCGCCTCGACACGAAGGCCAACCTCCCCCTCGTCCCGTGCTCGCTGCTGTCCATCGCCGCGGGAGGCTCGGCCGGGCCCGAGGCGCCCATGGTCTACCTGACCGGCTCGGTGGGCACCTGGCTGCACCGCTGGCTCAAGCTGCCGGAGGCGTACGTTCGAACGTTGACCCTCACGGGCATGGGCGTCGGCTTCGCGACCTTGTTCGGCGCGCCGGTCGGCTCGGCGATCTTCGCGCTCGAGATCCCCCACAAGCGGGGCATGGAGTACTACGAGGCGACCGTACCGGCGATCATCGGCTGTCTCCTCGGCTACGCCGTGTTCACCGCGCTCACGCATCACGGCATCGGCCCCATCTGGCACTTCCCGGCGTACGCCTGCCGCTCGTGGACCGACCTGCTGGTCGCCGCGTGCGTGGGAGTCGCCTGCGGGCTGAGCGCGCGGCCCTACGTCTGGCTGATTCACGCGATCAAGGGCCTGTTCGGCCGCATCACGGCGCCGATGTTCGTCAAGGCGGCGCTCGGCGGCCTCGTTCTCGGCCTGGTCGCGTGGAAGCTTCCGGCGACCCGGTTCTGGGGCGAGGAGCAGCTTCAGACCGCCCTGCTCGATTCCTCGCCGGCGCTGACGATGCTGCTGCTGCTCGCCGGCGCCAAGATGCTCACCGTCGCGGTGACGCTCGCCTCGGGGTGGCGCGGCGGCATCATCATCCCCTGTTTCTTCATCGGTGCCTGCCTGGGCAAGGCCGCCTCTATCGTGTTCCCGGGCATCGACCCGACGCTCGCCATGCTCGCGGGCATGGCGGCGGTGAACGTCTCGGTCATGAAGGTGCCCCTCGCCACGGTGCTCGTCGTGTCGTCGATGAGCGGCGTGCCGGCCATTGCTCCCATCGCAGCCGCCGCGTTCGCGGCCTTCGCCGCGACGGGCGGCGTCGAGTTCCTGCACACGAAGCGCGACCGCGCGGACGTGCTGTCCGAGCTCGTGGCGACCACCCAGCCCGCGGTCGTGGCGGTCGGAGTGCAGGCGGCCGCAGCGCTCGAGGGGAACGGCGCCGCCGGCAACGCTCCGGTCTCGCCCGGATCCGGAGGTGGCTTCCCCCGGCGATGACGGGGCTCAACCCGATCGCTCGAAGACGTGCGTCGTCCACGGGCCGCGCAGGACGACCTCCGCCTGGCGGTGCTGCGTCGCCGTCTCGAGCAGCACGCGCACGCGCTCGACGTGCGACGCCGCGGCGAAGGACACCTGCACGCAGCCGTCGACGCTGGGCGGCCCCTCGAAGAGCACGTTGCCGTCCGGACCGGTGACCGTCACCCATGCCGTGTCGGCCGCCGCGGAGCCGAGGCCCGTGTCGACGACGAGCGACTGCACGTCGCCGCCGACCGAGCGCACGGCGGAGGGAGGAGCGTCGTCGAGCGCGTCGAGCGGATCGTCGACCGTATCGAGCGGGGCGAGGCCGGGCGGGCGCAACGTGGCGGGCAGCGGGCTGTCGGTCATCGAACGGTTGAGGCGCAGGTGAGCATCGCTCGCGGCGCCGGGGAAGAGGGAACGCGGGCGGCGCCGCGCGATCGCTCCCACGCGGACCCACCCCGGTCGCCGGCGTCACGGAGGACGCCGGCCGCCGGTCGCGCCGCCCGCGCCTAAAAGGTACAGACCGGGCAGATGGCGCCGGGCACCCCGCTGTCGAGCGTGATGCGCGTGCACGAGGTCGCCGGCGTACCGCACGTGTTCTGGCAGTCGCCGGGCGGGAGCCGCCCCGCGTCGTCCGCCTGCGCGTCCGGGTCGGACAGGGGGCGCGCGACGCTCGCGTCGAAGTCGCACGTCCACTGGACCGGCGGCACCGAGGGGCCGCACCCGCCCGCCAGGGCGACGAGGAGGAGCGCCGCGACCCGCATGCGGTAAGCTCTACTCCATGAAGGCCGGCGTTTGGAATCTCGGCTTCGGGCTCGTGGCCATCGCCGCCGGCGCCTCGGGCAAGTTCGCCCTCCCCTTCACGAACGGCACCACGCCCCTCGTGATCGCCGGAGCGGCCATCGCCGCGCTGGGCGTGTTCCAGCTCTGGCGATCACGGGGTCGATAGCAGCCGGCTACGGGTGCGCGCGCGCGGCGTCGCCGCCGTGGTGCCAGCCGGCGCAGTGGGCGCGGTGCGCGTGCACCGCGTGCGCGATGCCCGAGCCGTAGCCGACGACGGTACCGAGCGCGAGGAACGCGATGACGATTCGGCGTCGCATGGCTTCCCCTCCCCTCACGCCCACATCCCGCCGCGGTAGGGACCGCCCCAGTGCGGGCCGCCGCGAAGCCCGCGCTCGAGCAGGTCGGCGACCTGCTTGCGCTGCCGCTCGTCGAGCGCCTCGGTGATCTTCTTGACGGCCTCGACGAACGACACGCGCAGCTGCGCGAGCAGCCGGTCGTGGCGCGCGAACGTCTCCTCCAGCGTCGAGTCGTCGACGAGCCCGCCGGCGACCGCGCGCGCGAGATCCTCGCGCGTCTGGCGCAGCTCCGCGTGGACCACCTCGCGTTCGTCGCGCAGCTCGTCGATGGCGCCCACGATGGCCTTCTCCTGGCCGGGCGTCGTCTCCAGGCGCTCGAACACCGAGCGGAGCACCCAGCGGCGCGCGCGTCCGCGCACGCCGGGGCCGCCGCCCGGCCCGTAGCCGGCGCCGTGGCCGTGGTGGCCGCAGCCGCCGTGGGCGAACGGACCGTGGTGGCCCCACCCGTACCCGCGGCGCAGGACCTTGATCAGACCGATGAGACACAGCGTACCGATGACGAACCCGAGCATCGCAGCCTCCCGAGGCGCCTTCCGTGGGCCTCCGGAGGGATCGATGCGCACGCCCGCGCCGGGCGCGCGGCCGGGGCGCGTGAAGAAACGTAAATCACGCCGGCCACGTCCAGTCGCGCACCTCCGGCATGTCGTCGCCGTGCGCGCGGATGTACTGCTCGTGCTCGACCAGCTTCTCGGCCATGTGCTGGTGAAGGTGCGCGTAGCGCGCGCCGAGCTTCGGGACGCGATCGATGACGTCCTGCACCAGGTGGAAGCGGTCCAGGTCGTTGCGCACCGTCATGTCGAACGGCGTCGTCGTCGTCCCCTCTTCCTTGTATCCGCGCACGTGCAGGTTGCCGTGGTTGGTCCGCCGGTAGGTCAGCCGGTGAATGAGCCACGGGTAGCCGTGGTACGCGAAGAGGATCGGCTTGTCGGGGGTGAAGATGCCGTCGAACTCGCGGTCCGGCAGGCCGTGCGGGTGCTCGCTCGGCGGCTGCAGCTTCATCAGATCGACGACGTTGACGACGCGCACCTTGAGATCGGGGACGTGGCGGCGAAGCAGGTCCACGGCCGCCAGCGTCTCGAGCGTGGGCACGTCGCCCGCGCACGCCATCACCACGTCGGGCTCGGTACGCTCGTCGTTGCTCGCCCACTCCCAGATGCCCAGGCCCGCCGTGCAGTGCTTGATGGCCTGGTCCATCGTCAGCCACTGGAGCGACGGCTGCTTGCCGCAGACGATCACGTTCACGTAGTTCACGCTGCGCAGGCAGTGGTCGGTCACCGACAGGAGCGTGTTGGCGTCGGGCGGCAGGTACACGCGGATGACGTCGGCCTTCTTGTTGACGACGTGGTCGATGAAGCCCGGGTCCTGGTGGCTGAAGCCGTTGTGGTCCTGCCGCCAGACGTGCGAGGTGAGCACGTAGTTGAGCGACGAGATGGGCCGCCGCCAGGGCAGCGTGCGCGTGACCTTCAGCCACTTGGCGTGCTGGTTGAACATCGAGTCGATGATGTGGATGAACGCCTCGTAGCAGCAGAAGACGCCGTGGCGGCCGGTGAGGAGGTACCCCTCGAGCCACCCCTCGCACTGGTGCTCGCTCAGCATCTCCATCACGCGCCCGTCGGGGGCGACGTGGTCGTCGTTCGGAAGGATCTCGGCCACCGACCTGCGGCTGGTGACCTCGAAGACGGCGCTCCAGCGGTTCGAGTTCGTCTCGTCGGGGCTGAAGACGCGGAAGTTCCGCGCCTCGCGGTTGAGCGACATGACGTCGCGGATCATCCGGCCCTGCACGCGCGTCGCCTCGCCGGTCACGGCCCCCGGGCGCGGAACGGCGAGCGCATAGGCGCGGAAGTCGGGCAGGCGAAGGTCCTTGCGAAGCAGCCCCCCGTTGGCGTGGGGGTTGGCGCTCATGCGGCGCGCGCCCTTCGGCGGCAGCTGCGCGAGCGAGTCCACCAGCCGCCCGCGCGCGTCGAACAGCTCCTCGGGGTGGTAGCTTTTCATCCATCGCTCGAGCATCGCGAGCCGCTCCGGGTCGCGGCCGATCTCGAAGGGCACCTGGTGCGCGCGGAAGGTCCCCTCCACCTGAACGCCGTCGACCTTCTCCGGCCCCGTCCAGCCCTTGGGCGTGCGAAGCACGATCATCGGCCAGCGCGGCCGCCGCTCGAAGCCGCGCGCGCGCGCCTCCTTCTGGATGCGACGGACGTCGCCGACGATGTCGTCCATCGCCGCCGCCATCTTCTGGTGCATCTCGGCCGGGTCGTCGCCCTCGACGTAGCGCGGCGCCCACCCGCAGCCCGAGAGGAACTGGTGCAGCTCCTCCTTGGGGATGCGCGCCAGCACCGTCGGCCCGGCGATCTTGTACCCGTTGAGGTGCAGGATCGGCACGACCGCTCCGTCGCCGACCGGGTTCAGGAACTTGTTCGAGTGCCAGCTCGTCGCCATCGGCCCCGTCTCCGCCTCGCCGTCGCCGACGACGCAGAAGACGACGAGGTCGGGGTTGTCGAACGCCGCGCCGAACGCGTGGCTCAGGGAGTAGCCGAGCTCCCCCCCCTCGTGGATGCTGCCGGGCGTCTCGGGCGAGACGTGGCTCGGGATGCCGCCGGGGAAGGAGAACTGGCGAAAGAGCAGCGCCATCCCCGGCTCGTCCGGCGAGACGTTCGGGTACACCTCGCTGTAGGTGCCCTCGAGGTACGTGTTCGCGACGATGCCGGGCCCGCCGTGCCCCGGGCCCGTCACGAAGATCGCGTCGAGATCGTGCTCGACGATCGCGCGGTTGGCGTGCACGTACGCGAAGTTCAGGCCCGGCGTCGTCCCCCAGTGGCCGAGCAGGCGCCGCTTGACGTCGTCGAAGCGCAGCGGCTCGCGAAGGAGCGGGTTGGCGAGCAGGTAGATCTGCCCGACGCTGAGGTAGTTGGCCGCGCGCCAGTAGGCGTCCATGCGGCGCAGGAGATCGGGCGAGAGCGGAGCGGGCATGGCGGTTCACCTCGCGATCGCGCGCCGCGTGTGGCGCGCCAGGATGGCCTCTTCGTCTGTGCGGATGACGCGAACTGTGCAAGCGCTCGCGTCGGTGGACACGACCGGCGCGCCTGCGTCGTTGCGGGCGGGGTCGACGGCGACGCCGAGGTGCTCGAGGCCGGCGGCGACGCGCGCGCGCACGGGGGCCGCGTTCTCGCCGATGCCGCCCGAGAAGACGAGCGTGTCCAGGCCGCCGATGGTCGTCGCCAGCGCGCCGATCGCCTTGCGCACCTGCCAGCAGAAGAGCGCGACGGCGTCGGCGGCGCGCGGGTCGGCCGCCTCGCGCGCGAGCAGATCGCGCATGTCGGCGGTCGTCTCCGAGACGCCGAGCAGCCCCGAGCGGCGGCTGAGGAGATCGTCGAGCCGGTCGGCGTCGAGGCGCTCGTGGCGAAGCAGGTACACGGCGACGCCCACGTCGAGGTCGCCCGTGCGCGTCGCCATCGGCACGCCGGCGTTCGGCGTGAAGCCCATCGTCGTCTCGACCGAGCGCCCGTCCTGGCACGCGACGAGGCTCGCCCCCGCGCCCAGGTGCGCCATGACGACCCGCCCGCGCGCCACCGGCTCGCCCGCGACGCGCGCCAGCTCGGAGAGCAGGTACTCGTACGAGAGCCCGTGGAAGCCGTAGCGGCGCACCCCCGCGGCCTCGAAGCGGCGCGGGATGGGGAGCAGGCGCGCGACGCGCGGGAGCGTGGCGTGGAAGGCCGTGTCGAAGCACGCGACCTGCGGCAGCGCGGGGGCGCGCGCGCGGATCGCCTCGACCAGGGCGATCTCGGCCGGCAGGTGGTCCGGGTCGATGGGCTGCAGGCGGCGAAGCTCGGCGAGCACGCGGTCGTCGACGAGGAGCGGCCGGTCGAGCGACGGCCCGCCGTGCACGATCCGGTGCCCCACCGCGGCGAGCCCGGCGAGGCTGCCGTCCGCCAGCGCCAGCCGCTCGAGGGCCAGGTCGAGCGCGCCCGCGTGGTCGGCGACCTCGCCGCCGATGCGCTCGACCTTCGCGGCGGCGAGGCGCACCGGCGGATCGTCGCCCGTGAAGAGCGCGACCTTCAGGCTGGACGAGCCCGCGTTGACCGTGAGGAGGGCCGGCGGCACGCGATCGGGCCTATCACGGCGCGCCCGCGCCGGGGCCGGAGATCGGGACGCAGCCTCCCCGCACCGTCGTCACGCCTTGCGGCCAGGCCTGGCGCAGGGCGCCGAGGCGCGACGGGTCGAGCGGCGTGACGTGGATGCGCGCGCCACCGGGGACGTCCTCGACGCGGGTGCGCACGGGGGGCATGCCCATCGTCGTCCCGCCCATGCGCATCGCGCGCCCCGTCGCCGCGCCGCCGCCGGACTGCACGTTCATGCGGTGGGCGAAGCTCCTGACGCGCCGGCGGAGCTCCGGCACGCTCGTCGTGAACGTGATGTTCACGCCCCTCGGGGTGGCGACCGTCCGCACGCGCGTGCCGCCGATCGCCGTCGTACACTCGCGGCCCTGCATCGCGGCCGCTCCTCGCCCGCCCGGCGCTCCCGGCTGCGCCGCGTAGCCTTCGGCCGGCTCGGCGGTGACCGTCCCCGGCTGCGCCGCCGCGGTGGTCGGCGGCGGCACGCTCGCGGTGGGTCGTCGAGCGCAGGCGCCGACCGCGCCGGCGACGGCGAGGACGAGCACGGGGGCCAAGGCTCTTCCGATCATCGCTCGCTCTCCTTCGACTTCGCGGAGCACGCGATGCATCGATCGCACCGGTGCGGCCGATGCGCGGGGCGCCGCCGGGAGAGCGCTGAGGTGCGGGCCGGCACTTCCGGATCCCGCGGCGACTGGCACGCGCCGGCACACCCGCGGCGAGCGATCTCGCGTAGTTGCGGCGGCATCCGGCGTGCACTCGGGGGCGGCCATGAAGAGCGCCGACCGCATGTTCCGCGTCCTCGTGCTCGGGGGCATCGCCCTGACCGCGTGCGGGGGCGCGACGGTCACGAGCAGCGCCGATTCGGGCGCGCCCGCCGACGGCTTCCCGCAGGAGGGCCCGCAGCAGGTCGACGCGTTCCCCATGGAGACCGCGCAGCAGGTCGACGCCTTTCCCGCGGAGACCGCCCAGCAGGTCGATGCGTTCCCGATGGAGGGTCCCGCGTTCATCGACGCCGGCCAGGACGCCACGCAGGACGCCGGCCAGGACGCTCCTTGCTTCCCGCAGGAGACCGCGCTGCCCTCGGACGCGAGCTGCGGCGGATCGCAGGGGAACGGATGAGCGGCGCGCGTCGCACCCTCGCGTGGGATCGGCTCGACGCGCCGGCGCTGGGCACGCGCGGCCGCGCGGTCGTCGGCGCGAGCTGGCGCGAGCGAATGCGCCAGGAGCACCTGGCCGTCGGCGCGTTCGCGCTGCTCGCGCGCGAGCTCGCGGAGGAGGGCTGCAGCACCGCGGTGCTGTCGCTGGTGACGCGCGCGGCCTCCGACGAGGTCCGGCACGCGGACATCTGCCGGCGCTTCGCCGCGGCGCTGCTCGGCGAGCGCGAGGTGCCCGCCCGCTTCCGCGGCCTGCCGAGCGTGCCGATGCACGAGGGGGCCACGCGCGCCGAGCGCGTCCTCTACCACGTCGTCGAGATGTGCTGCCTGAGCGAGACGCTGACGGGCGTCTACTTCACCGAGATGATCGCGCGCGCGACCGATCCGGTGGCGCGCGAGGCCGTCGAGTCGCTGCTCGAGGACGAGGTGGATCACGGCCGCGTGGGCTGGGCGTACGTGGCCGAGCGCGCGCGCGAGCGGCGCCTCGGTGGCCTCGCCCGGGAGCTGCCGGCGATGCTCGACCGCACCTTCGGCGCGGTGCTCGGCGCCGCGGCCCCGAAGGGCGCGCGCGACGACGCGCGGCTCGAGGCGTGCGCCTACCTCGGGCCGCGCGCCGGCGCCGACGTGTACGCGCGCGCTCTGCGCGACGTCATTCTCCCCGGGTTCGAGCAGCTGGACGTCGACCTGGGTCCGGCGCGAAAGCGCGTGGCCGAGCGCGGGTGGGCGTAGCCGCGCCGGCGCTCGGCCCCGATGCGCGGTGCGCAAGACGGGTGACGCGCCCGCCCGACGGGTCGACGGGAGGTGCAGCGCGCGGACGCACATGTGGTCCGTGACAAATCGCCACGGGCCGTGCGACCGACCTCGACATTCCTGCCACAGAAAGATGGGAGCCCCGGCTTCGGAGCTCACGCGCGCATTCCCGTCGCGCCCGGGAATGAACCGTGCACGAGCGTTCCCTGACGGGGGGAGAAAGCGAGCGGAGCGCACGGGCACGCGAGCCAGAGGGCGCGCGCGCCGACGCACGCTCGGTGCCCTGCCCACATGCGCACACGGTCGCCAAGGCGCCTCATCAGCGGTGAGCGAACGATTGGCCCGGTCGTCCTCATGGTCGAGGACACGGCCATCCTCGGCTCGCCGTACGTGGAGGCCCTGATTGGCGGGGGCTTCGGGGTCGTTCAGGCGGCCAGCGGCGCCGACGCGGTCCTCCGGGCGCGCGCGGTCCGGCCGGACGTCGTCGTGCTCGATCTCTCCCTTCCGCGCCTGGGGAGGGCGAACACGCTGCGCGTTCTGCGGGCCAACGTGCGCACCCGGTCCATCCCCGTCATCGCGCTGGACTGGGACTTGGACCACGCCGCCCGGGGCTTCGATCGCATCCTCGTCCGACCGTGCTCGCCGCAGCGGCTCATGGATGCGATCCGCGAGCTGGTCTCGAAGAGCACGGCGACCGGGCGGTGAACGTGGAGCTCACCGCTTCGACACCGCCGCGCGCGGCAGGCGGAGCGTGAACGTCGTCCCGACGCCGGGCTCCGAGTCGACGAGCACCGAGCCGCCGTGCGCCTCGACGATGCGGCGGACGATCGCGAGCCCGAGCCCCGTGCCCGACACCGCGCGCGTGCGGTCCGCGCGGTAGAAGGGCTCGAAGACGTGCTCGGCGTCCTGCCGCGTCATCCCGATGCCGTTGTCGGTCACCGCGTAGAGGTACACGCCGTCCTCGGAGCGCCCGCGAAGGTGCACCTCGAGCGGCACGTCGGGGCGGCGGTACTTGATCGCGTTGTCGCCGAGGTTGGCGAGCGCCTCGACGAGCAGCCCCTCCGTGCACCGGACCCTCGCGTCCTCCACCTCGACGCGCAGCCGTCCGCCTTCGCCCTGGATGCGCGGCTCGAGCTCCTGTCGAACCGAGTCGGCGATCACGGCAGCGTCGCACTCGTCGCCCCTCGCCTCGGCGTCGATGCGGGCCAGCGCGAGCAGATCGTCGATGAGCGACTTCATCCGCGACACGCCCCGCTCGAACTTCTCGCTCACCCGCGCGTCGCACGCGCCCCTGGCGAGCTGCGCGCCCGCGAGGGTCACCGACGTCAGCGGGCCGCGCAGGTCGTGGGCGACCCGACCGGCGAACGCGTCGAGCTCGCGGTTTCGCTCTTCCATGTTGCGCGACAGTCGCCGCAGCAGCTCTTCGTTGCGATGCGCCCCGTGGATCACCCGCCATGCGGCCGCCGACGCGAGGATGACTCCGCCCAGCGTGAGGAGGAGCACGTATCGACGGTAGACCAGCCCGATCGCGTGGGCTTCGGCAACGACGCGGTCGACCGCCTCGTCGTTGATTCGAACGAGCTCGTCGACGGTCCGGTCCAGGGCGTCGAACCTGCCGAGGTTGGCCGCCAGCAGCGCGCGGGCCTCGTCGTTCTGGTGGCTGCGCGCGAGCGCGAGCGCTCGATCGATGACGCCTTCGGCATCGGCGATTTCGGACCTGGCACGCTCCCACGTCTCGGCTTCGCCCGGCTCGGTCGCAAGCGGCCCGTAGTCGCGCACGGCGTCGGCGAAATCTTGCCTCACCTCTGCGAGCTTGGCTTCGATCCGCTCCCTGCCGGCAGGCTGCGTCGCGTAGGTGCGGGCAGCCACGAGGATTCGCTCGTCATCGATGTCGTCGGCCATGCGCGAGACCAGCTGGATGCTCGAGAGCATGTTGGTCACGATCAGCCGATCCTCCCCCTGCTGGAGGCCCGCCTCGCGGAACAGGACCGCGTTGATCACGACGAACACGACGATGACGCCGGCGAACGCGAGCCGGAGCTTCCACCCGTCGATGAGCGGAACCTGGCTGGAAAGCGCGGCGCCCGAGGCGCTCCCGCTCGGGACGGCCTCGGCGGGGCCGGTCCGAGGCGCGCCGCCGCCCAGGCTCATCGCGCGAGCCA
>JGI20133J14441_1000840_pt1 | contig 27237 bp, 23 predicted proteins | sample RS3BMetagenome_FD_14441 | JGI IMG/M metagenome (IMG submission 14441)
TCGCCGACGGGGCGGATGCTCACGTTGGCGTCGCAGCGGAAGCTCCCCTCCTCGAGGTTGCCGTCGTTGACGCCGAGGAACACCAGCACGTCGCGCAGCGTTCGCAGGTACTCGGCCGCCTCCGCCGGACTGCGCAGATCCGGCTCGCCGACGATCTCGACGAGCGGCACGCCCGCGCGGTTCAGGTCCACGACCGAGCAGTGCGCGCCGTGCAGGTTCTTGCCCGCGTCCTCCTCCATGTGCACGCGCGTGATGCCGATGCGGCGCGTGCTGCGGTCGTTCCCGTCGGGTCCCTCCACGTCGATGTCGAGGTGCCCATGGTCGCTGAACGGCTCGTCGAACTGGCTGATCTGGTAGCCCTTGGGCAGGTCCGGGTAGAAGTAGTTCTTGCGCGCGAAGCGGCTGCTTTGCCGCAGCGTGCACGACAGGGCGAGCGCCGTCATGACGGCCATGCGCACCGCCTCGCCGTTGAGCACCGGCAGCGCCCCCGGCAGCCCGAGGCACACCGGGCACACGTGCGTGTTGGGCGGAGCGCCGTAGGAGGTCGCGCAGGCGCAAAAGACCTTGGTGGCCGTCAGCAGCTGCGCGTGCACCTCCAGGCCGATGACCGCCTCGTAGCGCATGGGGCTCAGGGCGCGGTGTAGCACACAAACTGGGCCCCACGCGGCCGCCCGTGGGATGGTGGCGGGGCCGTGTCTCGTCCCGGCGACTTCCTGCAGCGCACGCTTCCGGTCGCCATGCTCTCCCTGGCGCTCGTGTCGGTGCCGGTGCTCGTGCTCGAGCCGCAGGGGCTGCCGCGCCTGCGCGCGCTGCAAAAGGAGCTCGACCAGGTGAACGCCGAGAACGACGACCTGCGCCACGAGGTCGGACGGCTGAGGGTCGAGGTCCGGCAGCTGCGCGACGATCCGGCCGCGGTCGAGCGCATCGCGCGCGACCAGCTCGGCATGGTGCGCCGGAGCGAGGTCGTCTTCCAGTTCGGGAAGTGACCACGTAACCTGCCGGACGTGACCTTCGCCCTGGCGCGATCGCTGCTCCTCGCCGACGCCGTCACGCCCGACGCGATGGCCCAGGCGCTGCTCCTGTCGGCGACGCGCGGCACCTCGCTCGTGCGGGCGCTGCTCGCGACGCGCGCCATCGACCCCATGCGCCTCGAGCACCACCTCGACCGCGGCGAGGCGCCCTACATGCGCCACGTCGCGCCGGTGCCGTCGCTCGTTCAGCACCTGCCGCCCGGCCTGTGCGAGCGGCTGCTTGCGCTGCCGGTCCGCCGCGACCCGCGCACGGGCACCATCGACGTGGCGGTCGTCGACGCTCGCGATCCGCACGCCGCCGAGGAGATCGCGTTCTGGCTGCGCGCGCCCGTGCGGATGGTCCGCACCTCGCTCGCGTCGATGGAGGCGGCGCTGCGGCGCGTGCAGGCCCCGCCCGAGGACGACGGGGTGCGCCCGCTCGCGGCGCCCATCTGGGTGCCGGCCCCGCAGGCGACGGCCGTGCGCGCGGTGGCCGAGACGCCCATCTACGGCGTGCCGGCGTTCGACCCCACGCGCGTCGACGATCCGGGGCTGGGCGAGGCGGGCTACGCGGTCGACGACGAGAGCCCGACGGAGGTGAGCGGGTTCCCCGCCGCGGCGAACATCCCCATCGCGCTGACGCGCAAGAGCCTGGCGCCGGTGGCGGTCTTCGAGCTGGGCCCGCCGGTGATCGAGAAGGACCCGCGCTTCGAGGGCGAGCCGGTGCTCGACCTGCGACGCACCAAGTCGAGCGCGCCGCCGATCGGCGCCAACGCGCCCGTGCCGCCGTTCGAGGACCTGGGCCCCGTGCTGCAGGCGATGCGCGCCGCCGACGACCGCGACGGCATCCTCGATCTGGTCGTCGCCGGCGTTCGCACCGCGGCCCGGCGCGTAGGGGTGCTCGCGGTGCGGCGCGAGCTGCTGGTCGGCTGGGAGTGCTCGCCGGAGCTGGCCGACCGCGCGGCGTTCCGCGCGGCGCGCCTGCCGCCCGACGGCACCGTGTTCGTCGACGTGCTCGAGGGCGAAGGCGCGCGCCTCGTGCGCATCCCCAAGGACGCGACGCACGCGCCGCTCCTGGCGGCCATGCTCGTGCCCCCGCTCGGCGAGGTGGCGATGGCGGCCGTGCGCGTCGAGGGAAAGCCGGTGGCACTCGTGCTCGCCGACGAGATGGGCGACACGCTGGTCGTCACCCGGCGGATGGAAGACCTGGCGCAGGCGGCCGGCGATGCGCTGGCGCGGCTGCTCCGAGAGCGTCGGCGGGGCTGACGGTGCGCGGCCGGGAAGAGGCGCGCGCCCGTACGAGGGCGGGCGGGCTCGGCTACCTCGCACTGGAGCGGGGGCCGCGCGCCACGTATGGTGCCACCATCCCTGGTCCGGCATGCGCGCGGCTCGACGCGCTTCCGCGACGAAGGCCCTCGAGAGCACGACGACGCCATGACCCTCCTCACGATCGACCCGGCGCAGTTCGCCGCGCACTACAATCGACACCCCTTCGTCGTCCGGCACGCGCTGGATCGCCACCCGCTGGCGCAGCTCGACGCGCTGCGGGCGCTCGCTCTGCGGTTGCCCCCGGGCAGCGTGATGTTCCGCTTCCGCAACGAGGTTCACCACGACTTCGACGCGGCGACCACCGCCCATCCGACGATGTCGACCCTGGCCGAGGTGTTCGACCGTCTCCACGAGCCGGGCACCTCGATCCAGATCAATCGGCCCGAGCAGGACCCCGAGTACGCGCCGCTGGTCGAGGAGATCCTCGGCGAGATCCGGCGACACACGGACGCCGTCGATCCGAAGATGACCTACGTCGCGGCGTACTTCTTCGTGGCCGGCCCGCGCGCCGTCACCCCGTACCACATGGACCGCGAGATGAACTTCCTGCTCCACGTCCGCGGGGCGAAGCACCTGCGCCTGTGGGATCCCGAGGACCGGTCGATCATGAGCGAGCGCGAGCGGGAGGCGCTCTTCTCGTCGCGCGTGCGGCCCGGCTACCGGCCGGAGTTCGACGCCAAGGCGATGCATTTCGACCTGCAGCCGGGCATGGGCGTGCACCACCCCTTCATCGCGCCGCACTCGCTGCGCACCGGCGACGACGTGAGCGTCTCGATGGCCGTGACGTACCGAACGCGCGGCTCCGACGCGGTCGCCCTCCTCTACCAGCTCAACCACGCCCTGCGGCGGGTCGGCCTTCGACCGCGGCCGGTCGGCCAGTCGCCGGGCATCGATCGCGCCAAGGCGGCGGCCGCCGACGTGGCACGGCGGACCCTCTGGCAGCTCCGCAGGCAGGTCCGGAGATCCCGGGCGGGGGCGTGAGGCGCTCCGGGCCGGCCGGCGCCGCCCCCCCTTTCAGCACGGGCGCCGCGTTGCGCGCGTACGGCGACGGCGGAACATGAACAACGCCGCGAGCAAGGGAAGTGCCCCCAGGCCCCCGGGGCCCTCCCCGGGGCCCGTGTTGCACCCACCGCCTTTCCCCGGCTGCTCGCCGGAGCTGGCACCGGGGCCGGAGCTCCCGCCGATGGCGCTCCCGCCGGAGCCGGAGCTCCCGCCGGTGGCGCCTCCGCCGGAGCTGGAGCCCCCACCGCTGCCCGAGGTCACCGGACCCACCTGAATCTGCCCGAGGCTCACCCCCGACCCTTCGACGTACACCTTGAGGTACTGCGTCCCTCCGGCCAGGACGACGCTCTGCACGGACACGGTGGCGAACGCCCCCGCGCCATGGTTCGGAATGGCGATCGGGCCGGTGACGTTGAGCCCATTGGCTTCGAGGTGGATGCTCGCCCCCGGGGCGCTGGCCGCCGCCGTCACCGCGACCGAGTAGGTCCCCGCGGTGACGTCGACCCGATACTTGATCCACTCGCCCTGGTTCAGGTCGCAGATCGCGGCGCCGCCGTTGCAGATGCCGATGTCGTCAGGGCGGTAGCTCGTCGACTGCGCGGGGCCGTGGGGATCGTGGTACGCGCTGCCCTCCCCGCCGACGTCGTAATCGGCGGCGGAGAGGAGCCCGGGCAGCGCCCGAGCGCTCCCGCCGTAGGGCGTCGAGCTCCCGAGGTCGGTGACGAAGTACCCGCCGCCCGCCAGCCCCACGATGAGCTGCTCGCTGTCGTCGGGATTGAAGGCCAGGGTATCGCCGCGAAGCAGCTGCAGGCCGGTGTTGATCGGGGTCCAGGTCTGGCCGCCGTTCTCGCTGAGCCACACCCCGTCCCCTTCGCTGATGTCCGCATCCGGCCAGCCCAGGGTGACGACGACCAGTCGCTGGTCGTTCCGGGGATCGATCGCCAGCGCGTTCGCGTATCGCTTGCTCCAGATTTGCGTCCAGCTGCTGCCGTCGAACCTCCAGACCCCGCCGTCGGGCGGGTTCGTGGGGACGGCGTAGAGGATCTTCGGGTTTTTCGGATCGACCACCACCATGTTGCCGACCGTCGAGGTCGGAGAGCCGGACAGGAGGTCGAAGGTCACGCCATCGGTGGTCTGGTAGACGCCGTTCGCCGCGCCCACGTAGAACGTCGTGGGCGTCGTGGGATCCGGCGCGAAGTCGTAGATCGCGGAGCCGAGGCTCCCGGTCACCGCGGTCCAGCTCTGCCCGCCGTTCTGGCTCCGGTACACCTTGGAGCCCACACCCACCCAGACGGTCGAGGAGTCGTTCGGCAGCGTGTAGATGGCCTGGTTTCCCCCCGCTGCCGATGGCGGCGACGAGACGTACGCCCAGCTCGCGCCCCGGTCGGTGCTCTTGAGGACGGCCTCGTACGTGGAGGTGTTCCATTGGCCGGTCGCCACGTAGATGGTGCCGTCGGCGGAGAACGAGACGTCCTGCGAGCCGTTCCAGAGGTTCGCCTGACTCTTGGGGGCACCTGCGATCCAGCTCCAGCCGTAGTCGTTCGAGCGCACCAGCTTTCCGCAGTCCCCCGCCAGCGCGAACAGCTGCCCGGCCGTGAAGGGGCTGAAGGCCACCTTGGAGGAGGCCTCCCCCTGGTAGCCGTTCCCCCGGTAGGCGGCGCCGGAGATCGGGTGCGAGCTGATGTCCGCCCACGTATTGCCGCCGTCGAGGGAGCGGGCGATGTAGCCCGCGATGAAGACGTAGACCGCCTCGGGATCGTTCGGGTCGGCGGCGAGCCACACCGGGTACATGTAGTCCCAGCCAAACGCGCTGTAGTACGCGTCTCCGCCGACGAGCTTCGACGTGATCTCGCCCACGCTCGAGCTGTCGAAGACGTCCGTCCAGCTGTTGCCCCCGTCGGTCGAGCGATAGACCGCCGCCGTCGAGGAGCCGGCGGGCAGGCTGGCGTAGAGCACGTCGGGGTTCTGGCGGTTCACGACGACGAACGAGTCGTTGGTGGCGTGGCTGCTGGATTGCAGCCCGGACGACGACAGCTGCCAGCTGTGGGCGCCGTCGGTGCTCTTGTAGATCTGCCCGCTCCGCGTCGAGACCCAGAGGGTGTTGGGGTCGGTGGGATGAAGCGCGAGGAAGGCGGGGGTCCCGGAGACGCCGCTCGTGACGTTGCCCCAGCTCGCTCCGCCGTCCGTGCTCTCGAAGACGCCCGAGGGGGTGACGACGTAGACGATGCTGGACGATCCGGCGGCGAACCCGCCGGTGAGGATGTCGACGCCGCTCCCCACCGAGCCGATCGGCGACCACGAGGACCCGCCGTCGGTGCTCTTCCAGATTCCGCCCCACGAGGCCCCGTTGCCGCTGAGCCTCCGGAAGTTGCCCCCCAGCGCGAGCAGGATATGGGGATCGTTGGGATCGAAGATGACCTTCTCGATCTCGACGGTGTAGCCGGAGGTGCTCGCGGCCGGCATGCCGGCGCGCATCGGCGTCCAGGTCTTGCCGCCGTCGACGCTCTCGTACGGGCCGCCGCGGGTGCCCGCCCAGACGATCTGCGAGCCCGTCGGGTGCCATGTGAAGTCGCCGAGCTCCCACATCCGGAAGCCCAGCGCCGGAGTCCAGCTCCCGCCCTGGTCGCTGGACGTCGCCGCGCCGAACATGTCGCCGCCGGCGGCGAGCGTGTTCCCGTCGAACGGGCTGACCTCGACGCTCGTGCCCCAGCCGTTGGTCCCGGGCTCGTGGAGCGGCTGCCAGACGGCCGCCCGAGCGGGGATCGCGCTCGTGAGAACGACCGCGGCGGGAGCGAGCCGGCGCATCGACCGCCAGCCGCGAGAAGAATCGATCCGAGCCATCGGCGGCCTCCGTCTGAACAGCCCGAGCAGGGGAGCGACCATGGACGAGGATCGGGTCGCGCCGGCTCGTGCCAGGAGGCTACTTCCGCGATCGGGCCCCGGTAGTGACCGTTGGCGCCAAACTTTCTGGATCGCGGCGCCATCGGCTCTCGGCCCCGGCGCGCAGCAGCGTGCCCGCTCAGTACCCCATGTGGAGCTCCAGGGTCGTCGCCACGCCGGCGAACCGGAACCTGGCCTTCTCGAAGCTCGGCGGCCCCATGAAGCCCTTGGCGTCGTTCGACGCGGCGGTGCCCTCCTTCGGGATGCCGAAGAGCCCGCGATCGAGCTTCCCGTTGCCGTTCTCGTCGTGGAAGCACGCGACGGCGTAGGTGCCCGCCGGGATGGGGTCGAACGCGCACGTCGACGCGCCGTCGTGAATCGGGCACCAGCGCTTCTGCGCGGCGGCCGAGGGATCGGTGGGGAAGCCCTTCGCGGAGGCGTAGAGCATGCAGCCGACCTGCCCGTCGCTCGAGCGCAGCCGCGAGACGCGCACGGTGAGGACGGCGCCGCGTGGAGGGTCGGCCTGCGCGGGGGCCGCCATCGAGAGCACGGCCGCTGCCGCGATCGCCACCGCGGCTCTCATCGGCCCTTCCACTCGTAGGCCAGCGCGTTCATCTCGGGCGGCCCGACCTGGACCTCGGGCACGAAACCCTGCGTCACGAGCTCGAGATGGTTCCCCGAGGGATCGTTGAAGTACAGCGACGCCTGCCCCGGCGGCCCGAGGCGGGTCGGGCCGTAGGTCGGCACGCCGGCCTCCTCGATGCGCTTCTTCCAACGGAGCATCTCGCCGGGCGGCACGAAGAGGGCGAGGTGCGGGTGTCCGGCCGTCATCGGGGGCTGACCCTGATGCTGCACGAACAGATCCAGTCGAGGACCGCCGCTGAAGACGACCGAGGTGTGGATCGCGCCTTCCTGCCCGCCGTCGCCGCGCCCGACCTTGCGGAGGAAGGCCTCGTCCACCCGCAGGAGCACGCGCGCGCCGAGCAGATCGACGTAGAAGGCTTCGGCCGAGCGCAGGTCGTGACAGGGGATCGTGACGTGGTCGAGGCCCCGGACGCGCAGACGGAAGCCCATCCGATGGCGCGCACGCGCCCACGCGTTCATCGCGCTCATCGCCAGGCTCGTCCCCTTGGCCCGCAGAAAGCGCACGGCGGGCGCGTCGGCGGGCGGCGGGGCCGGGTTCGTCCGGGTCAGCGTCGAGTTCGTCGTGCTCATCGGCTCACCTCCGGCGAGTCTGATGCTTCCGAATGCGAGAACGTTTCGAGCTTGAAAGTAATAGCGGCCGTGGCTACGGTCAAGGCGAGATGCCGAAGGCGATCCCGACGTACGACGAGCGCGACCCGGCCGTGCTCTTCCAGCGGCTCATCGGGCTGGCCAACCGCGAGACGGCCGGCGCGAGCACGATGTTCATGTACGAGAGCGGGCTCACCTTCCCGCAGATCATCGTGATGTACGCGCTCACCTGGCTCGGGCCGCTCCCCATCTCGACGCTCGCCGAGAAGCTGCGGCTGTCGGTCGCCGCCACCAGCCAGCTCGTCGACCGCCTCGTGCAGGACGGGTATCTCGCCAGGGAGGAGGACCCGCGCGATCGGCGCGTGCGCCTGGTGAGGCTGCGGCCGCGCGGCAAGCAGTTCATGGAGCGGCTCGACGAGATACGCCGTCGCGAGCTGAGCGAGGCGTTCGATCGGCTCCCTCGGAAGCTTCGCGATCGTCTGACCGACGCCCTCGGCGACGCCGTCGAAGCGCTCCGGGACGAGGGGGCCGCGGCGGTGGAGTGAGCCGGCGGCGGCGACGCCTACTCCCCCCGGGGTGGCGGCCTTCTCGTCGGCTTCGGCTCGAACCGGGCTCGCGTCGCGACGGGTGGCAGCTCCCCCGGCAGCGCCGTCACCAGCATGGCGTCCTTCGCCTCGCGCACGCCCTCGAGGATTCGCTGTGCGTGAGCGCGGAAGAGCGCCCCCGCGGGGGAGAGCCGCATCCCCTTGGGCGTGCGTCGAAATAGCGACACCTGGAGCTCGTCTTCGAGGAGCCGAATCTGTCGGCTGACGGCGGGCTGGGCGACGTGCAGCTTGAGAGCTGCTCGGCCTACGTGCTGCTCCTCGGCAACGGCCACGAAGTATTCGAGCTGGGCGAGACTCACGTCAGTCAGGCTAGCCGATCTCGCTCCTCTGCTGCCGGTGCGCGCGTGACGAGATCCAAACGATCTTGGACGCGGTTCGCCGCCGGGCGCATATGCGCCGAGATGGTCGAGATCCTCGGCGAGGCCGAAATCGAGCGCATGCGCGAGGCCGGCCGCGCGGCCGCCCAGACGCTCGCGTTCGTCGCGGAGCGAATCGAGCCCGGCGTGTCGACGGCCGACATCGATCGATGGGTGCGCGAGCACACACGCGCGCTCGGCGGCACCCCGAGCCAGCTCGGCTACGAGGGCTTCCCTGCTGCGGTGTGCACCAGTCGCAACCACGTCGTCTGTCACGGCATCCCGAGCTCCAGGGAGACCCTCCGGCCGGGTGACATCGTCAACGTCGACGTGACGACCTGCCTCGACGGGTTCCACGGGGATACGTCGGCTACGTTCGCCATCGGCGACGTCGCGCCGCAGGCGCGGCGCGTGATCGACGCAGCGAGGCGCTGTCGCGACGCGGGCATCGAGGCCGTACGCGAGGGCGCCCGGCTCGGAGACATCGGCGCGGCGATCCAGGAGCTCGCTCGGACCCTCGGCTGCTCGGTCGTGCGCGACTTCGGCGGTCATGGGATCGGCCGCGAGATGCACATGGATCCGCACGTGCCGCACGTCGGAGTGCGCGGCGCCGGTCTTCGACTGCGCGCCGGGATGGTCTTCACGATCGAGCCGATGATCAACCTGGGCGCGAGCGACGTGCGCGTGCTCGATGACGGCTGGACCGTCGTCACCGCCGACGGCGCCCTGTCCGCCCAGTTCGAGCACACGGTCCTCGTCACGCGCGAGGGGGCCGAGATCCTGACGGCGCGCGTGCGGTGACCGGGCACTCGCATTTCCGAGCCGCGCCAGGAGGGCGTCGATCAACCCGACCGGGCGGACGTCCGGCTGGGAAGAATGTCGATCGGCTCGACCGCGTCGACGTTCTGCACGGAGGAACGTCGACCCGCTCGACCGGGTCGACGGTTCGCGCGTAAAAACGTCGACCCGCTCGACCGGGCCGACGGTTCGCGCGAAAAAACGTCGACCCGCTCGACCGGGCCGACGGTTCGCACGAAAAAACGTCGACCCGCTCGACCGGGCCGACGGTTCGCACGAAAAAACGTCGACCCGCTCGACCGGGCCGACGGTCGGTTCGAACGTCTGTGCCGCGTTGACGGACGCTGCGCCTTCATGGTCCGCTCGCGAGCCCTTGGCCGAGAAGCCCGCGCTCGACGCCGCGCAGCCCGCCGCGCCGCTCATCGGCACCGACGTCCTCGGTCGACCGCTGACGGCCGACGAGAAGAAGCACTGGGACAGGGTCCTCCGGCAGCACGACTTCGCCGGCGCGCGCCGCTACGCGCTGCTCTTCGGCCAGCGCCTCACGCGAAACGTCGCGCGCGCCGAGGACCTCGTGGGCCGCGCGTGTCTGCGCCTGGTGCGCTGGGGATGGGACCCGGGCGACGTCACGCTCGCCAAGCGCCTCTGCCGCCTCGTGTGGAGCGAGTGGACGCACGAGAAGAAGGAGGATGCTCGCAGGCGGTACGCCGAGGAGAAGTTCCTCGCCGAGATGGCGGTGCACGAGGGCACGCACTCTCGGTCGGCCGAGGAGTACGCGACGCAGCTCGAGCAGGAGCGGGAGGACGAGGAGCACGCCCGGGGGCAAATCGATCGCATGCGCGCGGCGTTCGTGAAGGCGAACGACGCCGTGAACCTCCTGTGGCTCCAGTTCACCCTCGAGGGCGAAGTGGACCTGAAGGTGATGGCGCACAAGAGCGGTCGCGACGTCAGCGAGTTCTACGACGCGGCCGACCGCCGCAAGCGCCTCACGAAGCGCCTGCTGGCGGAGGACAACGGCGTGAAACATGATCCCGGGGAGAAGGCGCGATGACCAGGCCCACGGCAGCGCAGGTGTGGCGACGGCTCGTCGGCGAGGCGGGCGAGGACGAGATCGAGGCGGTCCTGAGCCTGAGCCAGGAGCAGGTCGACGCGGAGCTCGCGGGCGCGGGGTTCGACCTCGGGGCGGAGCGGGCGAAGGCGGACGCGTTCCTCGAGGACCTCGTGAGCGGCCAGGCGCCCGCGCCGACGGTGTCCGCCGCCCCGGACCTCGTCGCCGCCGCCGACTGGCGCCGCAAGGCGGTCGCCGCCTGCGACGCGAAGGACTTCGGGACGTGTCTCGCCGACCTCGACATCGCGCGCCGCCTCGACCCCGCCGGCGAAGACACGCCGCTGGTCCGGCGCACTCGCGACTGCGCCACCAAGGGCATGCTCGACGAGCCGCTGAAGCCCCCTCTCGAGCCTTGACTCCGCGGCGGGCCCGACCTCCTCACGACTTTTTCGAGGCGTAAGTCCGCGAGATCGCTCGATCTCGAAAAATAGTTGGTCGCCCGACGAGGAATCCGGGATCGAGCGCGGACTGTGGTTGTGAAGGGTGCGGATGACCCGCATCCAAATCCAACCAAAAGGTCCCATGTCCACCACCAACAACGGCAACAAGAAGGTTCATCGAAGCGTCGCGTCCCTCAAGCTGCCGGAGCCGATCTCCCTGCTCATCATGTACGTGCAGGGGATCTTGAAGGCCCTGACGGGCAACCCGACGTTCCCGACGCCGAACCCACCACTGACGGCGATCGGCCAGGCCCTCGGCGACCTTCAGGTCGCCGAGACCGCCGCCCAAACGCGGGCCAGGGGCACGATCGCCGTGCGCAACGAGAAGCGAGCGGCTCTCGTTGCTCTGCTCGAGTTGCTCCGAGCGTACGTTCAGTCCATCGCCGACGCGACCCCGGAGAGCGCGCCCTCGATCATCGAGAGCGCGGGGCTCGCGATCAAGAAGACGCCGGTGCACGCGCCGCGCGTCTTCTCGGCGAAGCCCGGCCCGGTCTCCGGCGCGGTCAAGCTGACCGCACCGACGGCCGGTCCTCGCGCCGCCTATCTGTGGCAGTACAGCACCGACGGCGGCAAGAGCTGGGTCGACGCGGCGCCGACGCTGCAGGCCAAGGCGACCGTCACGGGCCTGCCGTCGGCGACGACGGTCCAGTTCCGTTACCGCTCGGTCATCAAGGGCGGAGCGAGTGACTGGAGCGCGCCGCTCTCGCACCTCGTGCACTGAAGGACCGTAAACGGCAGCCCCCGAGCGCGGCGTGCTCCTCCACGCCGCCTCGGGGGCACCGCCCCAAAGGCGGAGAGGCTGCTCCGCTCCCCCTCTTCAGCCGACGGCCTCACTCGCACGTTCCGTACGGCGCGAAGATGTGGCCCATGGTGCAGTCGAAGTCGTCGTTCTCGCAGTTGAGCGGGTCGCTCTGGCCCTTGCCGGAGTCGATACAGGTCTGGCCGTACATCATGAGGATCGAGTCGGAAGCGAAGACGATGGCGTCGCCGAAACCGTGAGGACCGTTCAGCGAGGAATGCTGCTCGCACATGCTCGGAGGCTCGTTGCAGGCCGCGCAAAGGTCGTCGAGCATCGTGATCTGAAGCGCCGTGAGCTGAACCCCGGCAAGCGCGTCGTCGACGCACCCACCAGCATCGAACGGACTCATGCTGCAATCGGGCGCCATCGAGACGCAACTCGCCACGGCGTCGAGCGCGGCCACGCTGAGATTCGAGGCGACCGCAGAGCACTCCGAGGAGACCGTCGCCTGGCACGCAGAGGCATCTGGCGCACAGGCAGCCATGTGCGCCAGCTCGAAACTACAGAACGCGTCCGTGTCGGCATCACTGGGGCTGCCTGCGTCACTCGGCAGTCCCCCGGAGCTGCTGTTCGAGCCGCCACTGCCGCTGCCGCTGCTGCCGCCGTCGCTACCGCTGCTGTTCCCCGAGCTGCTGCTCGACGTGCCCCCGCTGGAGCTCCCCGTTCCTCCCCCACTGCTGGAGCTTGCGCCGGCCCCGCTGCTCGACGATGGCATGACACGGGCCGCGCCGCCTGCGCGATGTGACGCTGCGTGTTGACCGCTCTTCCGCGCCCGTGGGATCACTACGCCCGACCCGCATGACCGACTACGCAAACCTGCGACGCGACTGGGAAAGCAAGACGCTCGCCCCCCACGAGGCGAAGGAAGCGCCGCGCGCGCGCGTGCCCAACCTCGCCGGCCACGCCGACGCGGCGCCCCTCTACGGACCGGACGACCTCGAGGCCGCCGGCTTCGACCCGGCGCGCGATCTCGGCGTGCCCGGGAGGCCCCCCTTCACGCGCGGCGTGCAGCCCAACATGCACCGCGGCCGCCTCTGGACGATGCGCCAGTACGCCGGCTTCGGCACCGCGCGCGAGTCGAACGAGCGCTACCACTACCTCCTCTCGCAGGGGCAGACGGGCCTGAGCGTCGCCTTCGACCTGCCGACGCAGATGGGCCGCGACTCGGACGACCCGCGCGCGCGCGGCGAGGTGGGGCGCGTCGGCGTGGCGATCGACTCGATCGAGGACATGCGCACGCTCCTGAAAGGCCTGCCGCTCGGCGAGATCTCGACGTCGATGACCATCAACGCGACGGCGGCCATCCTCCTCTGCCTCTACGTCGCCGTCGCCGAGGAGCAGAACGTCGCGCGCGCGGCGCTGCGCGGCACCATCCAGAACGACGTCCTCAAGGAGTACGTCGCGCGCGGCACGTACATCTACCCGCCGCGCCCCTCGCTCCGGCTCATCACCGACACCTTCGCGTGGTGCGGCCGCGAGGTGCCCAGGTGGAACACGATCTCGATCAGCGGCTACCACATCCGCGAGGCGGGGGCGGACGCGGCGCAGGAGCTCGCCTTCACGCTGGCCGATGGCATCGCGTACGTGAAGGCGGCCATCGACGCGGGCCTCGACGTCGACCGCTTCGGCGCGCAGCTGTCGTTCTTCTTCAACGTGCACAACAACCTCGTCGAGGAGATCGCGAAGTTCCGCGCCGCGAGGCGGATGTGGGCGACGCTCATGCGCGAGCGCTTCGGCGCGAAGACCGATCGCGCGCGCGCGCTGCGCTTCCACTGCCAGACGGCGGGGATGACGCTCACGGCGCAGCAGCCGCTCGTCAACGTCGCGCGCGTGACGGTGCAGACGCTCGCGGCGGTGCTGGGCGGCTGCCAGTCGCTGCACACCAACTCGTTCGACGAGGCGCTCGGGCTGCCGACGAGCGAGGCGGCGACGATCGCGCTGCGCACCCAGCAGGTGGTCGCCCACGAGAGCGGCGTCGCCGACTTCGTCGACGCGCTCGCCGGCAGCTACGCCGTCGAGTCGCTGACGACGCGCCTCGAGAAGCTCGCGGGCGAGTACATCGCGCGCATCGACGAGATGGGCGGGATGGTCTCGGCCATCGAGCAGGGCTATCCGCAGCGCGAGATCCAGAAGACCGCCTACGAGTACCAGCTCGAGATCGAGCGCAAGCAGCGCCTCGTCGTGGGCGTCAACGCGTTCGTGCAGGAGGGTGCGCCCGTGCCGGTGACGACCGTCGACCCGCGCATCGAGGCCGAGCAGGTCGAGCGACTGCGGGCGATGCGCGCGCGGCGCGAGCGCGAGGGGAAGGCCGCGCACGCCTCGGCCCTCGAGAAGGTGGAGCGCGCCGCCCGCGGCGGCGACAACGTGCTGCCGTGCATCCTCGAGGCGGTGAAGGCCTACGCCACCGTCGGCGAGATCGCCGGCGTGCTCCGCGGCGTCTGGGGCGAGCACGTCGAGACGCTGGTAATCTAGAGCGCATGCGCTGGGTGGCGTTCGCGCTGGCGGTCGCGTTCGCGGCGCTGGTCGCGTGCGGGTCGAACCCGCGCAACCTGCTCGTCGTCCCCTACGACGCCGGCTCCGACGCGGCCGGCGACGCCGCGGCCGACGCGCCCTTCGACGCCCCGGCCGACGCCGATCCGTACCTGGGCGGCCCGTGCGTCGACGACGCGCAGTGCGACGACATGATCGCCTGCACCTACGACTCGTGCGACCAGGCGCTCGGCCGCTGCCTCAACGTCCCCGACGACACCCAGTGCCAGGACGGCATCTACTGCGACGGCCGGGAGAAGTGCGTGCCGCGCCACGGCTGCGAGCCGGGTCCGGTCGTCACCTGCAGCGACGGCAACGCGTGCGACATCTCGAGCTGCGTCGAGAAGACGCAGTCGTGCGCGCACGTGCCGCGCGACGTCGATCAGGACGGCGACCCGGACGCGCACTGCGTTGCGCACCGCGACTGCGACGACCTGAACCCGAACGTCTCGAGCCTGCACGCCGAGGTGTGCCACAACGGCGTCGACGACAACTGCAACGGACTGATCGACGAGATGCCGTGCGTCGTGCCGCAGGGCGACACGTGCGCGGACGCGGTGGCCGTCTCGGGCGCCGGCACGTACGCGCTGTCGACCGTCGGCTGCAACGACACGTTCGCGACCTCGTGCAGCGTGAGCAAGCCCTCGGCCGGGCAGAACGTCGTCGCGGCCATCGCGGTGCCGCCGGGGCCGAACGTGGACCTCGAGGTGTGGGCCACGACGAGCGACGGCACCGAGATTGCCGTCGCCATCCAGGGGACGTGCGGGCAGGCGACGAGCGAGCTGGCGTGCGGCTCGGGGCCGGGGGCGACGAGCGTGCGGGCGCGCACGCGCAACGTGGCGCCGGGGACGTACTACGCCGTCGTCACCACGCAGTCGCCGACGGCGTTCGAGCTGAAGGTCGATCTGCTCACGCCGCCGACGGCCCCGGCGACCAACGTCGACTGCGCGAGCGCCGCGCCGCTGACGCCCGGCACGCCCACGACGGTGTCGCTCATCGACCCGCCGACCGATCTCCCGAGCGCGTGCCCCGCCAGCACGGGCGAGCTCACCTACTCGTTCACGCTGACGCAGCCGCAGGACGTGCGGATCTACGCGTCGACGGTGCAGGGCAGCGGCCAGCCCATCGTCGGCCTGCGCGATCCGGCGTGCACCGCCGCCGCCGACGAGATCGGCTGCCGCGTCGCCGGCGCGCCGCCCATCTACGAGCGCGCGCTCCCGGCGGGGACGTACGTCGTCACCGTCGCCGCGACCTCGCCCGTCGACGTCACCCTCGAGGTCGACCTCTCGCCGCCGACGACCGCCCCCGCCGACCAGACGTGCGCCGCGCCGCCGGCCGCGACGACCAACGGGCGCATCGCGTTCGACCTGTCCGACCACGAGGACGCGATCAAGGACGGCTGCGACCCGGGCGCGCCCGACGCCGCGTACGACGTCTCGCTGCCGGCCGCCTCCGACGTGCTGCTCGTCTCGCGCCTGGCCCAGAGCGACAGCGGCGCCGTGGCGCTCGACGCGCCCGCGTGCGATGCGTCGAGCGTGCTCGCTTGCGTCGCCGGCACGACGCCCATCCGCGCCGGAAAGCGCAACGTCCCCGCGGGCGACTACCGCGCGGTCGTGACCGACGTGCTCGGCCTGCAGGGCACGCTCGACGTGCTCGTGCGGCCGACGGTGGCGCCGACCATCCTCCCCTCGGGCGGCGCCGACACGTGCGCGGCGGCGGTCGACGCCTCGGCGGGCGGGTTCTTCACGGGCGACACGTCGACCACCACGGGCCACTACCCGAGCCCCTGCGACGCGCCGACCGGCCCCTCCGGCGGCGAGAACGACCAGGTGCTCTCGCTCACGCTCGCGCAGCCGCAGCGCGTGGTGCTCGACATGGAGGGCTCCGCCTACCAGACCATCCTCGACGTGCGACAGGGGCCGTCGTGCCCGGGCACGCCGGTGACCGACGGCTGCTACGTCGGCTTCGACGCCGAGCGCAGCTTCCTCGATCTGGAGCTGCCCGCCGGCCAGTACTGGGTCCTGGTCGAGGGCTACGAGGGCGCGAAGGGCGCGTGGGACCTGGACGTGCGCGTGCTGCCGCCGTGATAGAAGCGATGCGATGGCGCCGTCGATCCACCACCGGGTCTCGATCCCCGACCCCAAGACGCACTACGTGCACGTCGAGACGACCATCTCGGGCGAGCTGCCCGAGGCGGTCGTGCTCTTCATGCCGGTCTGGACCCCGGGCTCGTATCTGGTGCGCGAGTACGCGCGGCACGTCGAGGTCCTGACCACCGAGGCCCCCGCGCGCGCGGCCAAGGTGCGAAAGAACGCCTGGCGCGTCGAGCGGCGCGGCGCCCGCGAGCTCGTCGTGCGCTACCGCGTCTACGCCAACGAGCTCACCGTGCGCACGAGCCACGTCGACGAGACGCACGCGCTGCTCGTCGGCGCGGCGCTGTTCATGACCGTCGAGGGGCACGAGCAGCTCGGGGCGCGCGTCACGTTCGAGCTGCCGAGGGACTGGCGCATCGCCACGGCGCTGCCGGCGGTCGAGGGCGGCTTCCAGGCGCCCGACTTCGACACGCTGGTCGACTCGCCCATCGAGGCGGGCCTCTTCCGCGAGGAGCGCTTCGAGGTGCTCGGAACGCCGCACCGCTACACCGTCTGGCCCGCGCACGCTGTGAGCGACGCGGATCTCAAGCGCCTGATCGACGACACGGCCGACATCCTCGAGCGCGAGGCGAGCCTGTTCGGAGGGAGGTTCCCCTACCCCGCCTACGACCTGCTGCTCCACCTGACGCCGCGCGGCCGCGGCGGCCTCGAGCACCGCGCGAGCGCCGCGCTCATCGCGTCGCCGACCGCGTTCGGCTCGCGCGACGGCTACCTCGACCTTCTGTCGCTCGTCACGCACGAGGTGTTCCACGCCTGGAACGTCAAGCGCATCCGCCCCGCGGGGCTGACGCCGTACCGCTACGAGCAGGAGTGCTACACGCGCCTGCTCTGGTGGTTCGAGGGGGCGACGAGCTACTACGACTGGCGCGTGCTGGCGCTGACGCGCATCTGCACCGTCGAGGAGTACCTCGATCACCTCGCCGCGGAGGTGGCCTACCTCGATCAGACGCCGGGGCGGCTGGTGCACCCGCTCGAGGAGACGAGCTTCGACGCGTGGGTGAAGCTGTACCGGCCCGACGAGAACTCCTCGAACAGCAGCGTGAGCTACTACAGAAAGGGGGAGGTCGTCTGCGCGCTGCTCGACCTCGAGCTGCGGGCGCGCACCGGCGGCCGCGCGTCGCTCGATCGCGTGCTGCGCCACCTGTGGGACGACTACGGCGCGCGCGAGCGGCCGGTCCCCGAGGACGCGATGCAGGGCATCTTCGAGCGCGTGGCGGGCGTGCCGCTCGGCGACCTGTTCGACGGATGGATCCGATCGCCGGCCGAGATCGACGTGGGCGCGGTGCTCGCGCGCGTGGGGCTGGCCGTGGAGCGCACGTCGCGCAACGAGGGGCCGACGTGCTCGCTCGGCGTGCGCGTCCGGTCCGACGGCGGGCGCGCGGTCGCGGCGTCGGTGACGCGCGACTCGGCGGCGGCGCGCGCCGGGATCGATCCGGGCGACGAGATCATCGGCATCGGCGGCGCGCGCATCGAGGGGACCAGCGTCGAAAGCGGGCTGCGCGGGCGGGCGCCCGGCGACGTCGTGGACGTGCTGCTGGCGCGCGACGGGCGGCTGGTCAGCCGGCGCGTCACGCTCGATCCGCCGCGCCCGGACAAGGTGAAGATCGTCGCCCGGCGCGACGCGCTGCCGGCCGCGCGCGAGGCGTTCGAGGCGTGGCTCGGTCAGCCGCACCCGGCGTGGGACCAGAAGAAGGAGCGCGCGTCGTGAGCGAGCTCGCCCCCAAGCCTCGCGCGACGTCGGTGACCGAAATGGTCGAGTACGTGCTGCCGCAGCACGCGAACGTGGCCGGCACCGTCTTCGGCGGGCAGATCATGGCGTGGATCGACCTCTGCGCGGCCATCTGCGCGCAGCGCCACGCCGGTCGGCCGTGCGTGACGGCGTTCGTGGACGACCTGCTGTTCAAGCGCCCGGTGCGCGTCGGCCAGGTGGTGCGGCTGCGCGCGGAGGTGACGGCGACCTTCCGCACGTCGATGGAGATCGACGTCCACGTCTGCGGCGAGGACACGATCACGGGCGAGCAGTGGCCGACGGTCGAGTGCCGCGTGACGTTCGTGGCCATGGACGACGCGCGCAAGCCCACGCCCGTGCCGCCGCTGCTGCTCGAGAGCGACGCCGATCGCGCCGCGCAAACCGCCGCCGAGGAGCGCCGGCGCGCCCGCCTGGCGAAGCGCTGATCACGTGATCCGCCGCCTCGACGTGAAGCGCGTCGTCAGCCCGCCAGGATGAGGATCTTCGTCTGGCTGGGGGCGAGGCGCACGTTGGTCGGGCAGTTGGTGCTGTTTCCGATGGACGACATCGTCATGCGCGTCGCCGGCTTTCCCGAGAGCAGCACCGTGAAGGCGGCCGTCACGGGGGTCTCCTTCATCATCACCGTCCCGGAGGCGACGCCCATCGCCACGCCGCCGTTGTCGCCGTTGGTGAGCGGGACGCTGGTGCCCATGTTGTGCGCGGGAGCGCACGAGAAGAGGATCGTGTAGGCCGCCGGAACGCCCATCGCGCCCGACGCCGTGTTCGGGTACGGGATGGGGACCGGCGCCGGCGACGGAGGCGCGGGCGTCAGGCACACGTCCGGAAACCCCATGTCGTTGCCGCCTGCCTGCGTGTTCGCGAACATCCGTCGCCTCCCTTTCGCGCGCGCGCCGGCGCGTCAGCCGATGTGGATCTGCTCGGCGTCCACCTTGGCGAGCTGGCGGGCGCCCACGAGGAAGTTCTCGGAGCGGAGGCACATCTCCTGCTCCGTCCGGTAGTCGACGCGCTCGGCGCGCAGGTGGTCGAGCTCCTCCACCTTGCGGAAGCAGCTCTTGACCGTCTGCGACAGGCGGTCGAAGACGCCGTCGACCGTCCTGGCCGCGACCTGCACGCTCGCGGCGCTCGCCGCGAGGGACCTCGCCAGCACCGTCAGCCTGGAGAGGACGACGCTCCCCTCCTCGGCGCTCAGCGACAGCGCCTTCGAGGCGAGCGACATCATGCCGCCGGCGCGGATGCGCAGATCGCCCTCGACGTCGATGTCGACGGCGCTGCCCTCGGCGCGGACCAGGATCGCCGTCACGAAGGCGCGCCCGTCGCCCGCCACGAAGAGCGCCACCTCGTCGCCGGCGGCGGGGGGCACCAGGCACGAGGCCGCCCGCTGCGCGCGCGCCTCCCCCCGCGCCGTCAGCACCGTGACCTCGGCGGCGTCGACCGCCGTCACCGTCGCCACCTCGTAGCCGGCCTGGGGGACGATCCGCTTGCGCGCGACGTTGCTCATGGTGGCCTCCATTGTGACCCAGGCCTCGCCTGCCGCCCAGCGCTGCTTCGCCCCCGAGCGCGCGCCGCGCCGCGCGCGCCGCTATCGCCGCTGCCCCAGCCAGTGCTGCTTGAAGCTCTCGAAGTGCTGCTCGAACTCCCGGCGCTCCTCCGGGTACTTCTCGAAGTGCGCGTACCACGCCTCGTGCTCGGCCACGATCGCCTCCCCCACCAGGCCGTGCCTCGCCCAGACCTCCGCCGCGCGGGCCGGCTGGACGGCGGCCTGTGCGCACGCCGAGGCGTACGCGATGAAACTGAGCCTGGCGCGCGGCTGCTCGGGCGGCAGGGCGGCGGGCATGACCAGCGAGGGCAGCGGCTCGACGCGAACCGGCGGCGGGGGCTCCGGCGCCGACGGAGGAGGCGGCGGGGCCGGGGCGCCCTGCGCGGGTGACGACGGCGCGGCGGCTGGAATGAGCTGCGCCGACGAGGGCGGCGCCGGGGTGCCGGGCAGGCCGGGCCCCCACTTCTCCGCCTCGGCGAGGTCCGGATCGTCGCCCAGGGCGGCCGGCGAGATGCCGGCGGCGCCCAGCGTGCGCGCGCGGTGCAGCCGCGTCCGGAACATCGTGGCCCCCCGGAAGTCGACCTTGCGCACGTCCGCGTGCGACATGTCCGCGTAGGACAGATCGGCGCCCGCGAACCTCGCCTCCTCGCACCCGATGCGCTGGAGCACGGCCTCGCGCAGCCTCGCGTTCGAGAAGTCGGCCCGCGCCGCCTTCGCGTCGAGCAGGAGCGCCTGCTCCAGCAGCGCGCCGGCGAGCGTCGCGCCCTCGAGCGTGGCCCCCACGAAGAGCACGCTGCGCGCGCTGGCGCCGTCGAGCCGCGCCCCGGCGAGCCTGGCGTCCTTGAAGTTGCACCCGGCCAGGTTGGCGCCGCGCAGATCGCACCCGGAGAGGTCGGCCCCCATGAGCTGGCTCCCGGCGAAGTTGCGCCCCTCGAACGCCATCCCGGCCAGGTTGCTCTCGAGCAGGATCGTCGTGTCGAAGACGACGCCCTCGAGGTTCACCGAGCGGAGATCGACCTTCATCAGCGTGACGCGATCGAGCGTGACGCGCGAGAGATCGACGCGGTCGACGACGCACTCGATGAAGTCGGCCTTGCTCAGGACGGCGTCGGCGAGACGGGCCTGCGTGAGGTCGGACTTCACGAACCTGGCCGACGCGAGGTTCGCCCCGGCGAACGCCGCGCGGTGCAGCTTGCACTCGACGAAGCTCGCGAGCTCGAAGGAGCCGACCGCCTGCGCGTCGACGAGCGAGCACCCGTGAAAGAGCGCGTTCTTGGAGCTCGCGCCCGCGAGCCGCGCGCCGGTCAGGTCGCACTGCGAGAACAGCGCGTCGTCGAGCTTGCAGGAGGCGAGGTTCGCTCCGGCGAGGCTGCACCTGTCGAGCAGCGCGTGCGACAGGTCGAGGCCGGAGAGATCCGCTCCGGCCATGTCGAGCTCGGAGAGCGCCTCGCCGCCGGCGATCCGGGCGCTGATCTCGTCTCTACCGAGAGCCATGCCGCCGTGCCGCTGGTTGCGCGCCCGCGCCGCTTCGATGGCCCCGACCGAATCGGCCCCGGGATCGGCGTGAGACGCAGTTCTGGCGCGCGCCGCGTTGCATGCCGGGCGCAATCCTAGACCTTTTCGACCGGACACGACTACGCCCGTTCGCCGGGTGCAGACCGGCGATACGATGGGGCCATGACCGACGAACCCTACCGACCGGCGGCGCCGGACCAGGCCGCGAGCCCCGAGCTCGAACGCCTCGTCCGCGAAGGCCAGCAGCGGCTCTCGCAGCAGAGCGCGCAGCGGCAGCTCGCCCTCGCGGGGGCCGGCGCGAGCGCTCGGACCGCCGCCGAGAGGAACATCCGGGTGGCGCTCGGCGGCTACTACGGGGGGTCGCCCGTGCGCGTCGTCGCGGTCGGGCTCATCGTCGTCGGGGGCCTCGCCGCCTGCGGCGCGTTCGCCTGGGCGGGCGCCCTGGTGCTGGCCGTTCCGAGCGTGACGCTCGGCATCGTCCTTCGAATCTTCGCCCCGCCGGTCGGCACACGATCGCGCGTGGCCGCGGAGCAAGCCTGGCTCGCCTCCGTGCCGTTCGTGCTCGAGGGGTACTTCGAGCTGCTCGGACAGGAGCCTCAGGGGGGATGCCACTTGCGCGTGGCCGTCACGTGGGGTGATGCGGCCGCAGCTCCCGGGGACGATACGACGAGGGCAGCTCTCGCCGTCGTGGACACGGCGGCCGTCGTCAAGTCACGCACCGGGGCGACGGTGGTCGTCCGATCGGGTTCCATCTCGGGGCGCACGAACCTCGTCGTGGGAGACCAGTACGTGCACCGGAACACCGGGATCGTGCGGTACGTGCACGACCTCGTGGACCGGGTCCTCCTGCCGCTGCATCGCAGCAGCCCCATCGCGCGCGTCTCGCTGACACGCGACTGAGGGTCACGTCGGCGTGCGGCGCCTCGGGAGCATCAGGGCGCGCTTGAGGTTCGCGCCCTGCACGCGCGTCGCGGTGTCTGTGCGCACCTGGCCGAGGTTCGCGGCGAAGAGGTTCGCCTTCGATAGATCGGCCCCGTGGAGCGTCGACTTCTGGAGCATCGCCTCCATCAAGTTCGATCCCTGCAAGCTGGCGCCGGTCAGATCGGCCCGGATGAGGAGCATCTCCTTCGCCTGGACGCCCGACAGGTTCGCGCCCGTCAGATCGCACTCGCTGAGATCGGCGCCGTCGAGGCGGGCCCCGACGAAGCTCGCGCCTCGAAGGTTCGACCCTCGCAGGAAGGCGCCGCTGAGATCGGCGCCCTCGAAGCACGCGCCCTCGAACGAGCAGCCCATGACGGCGTGGAATTTCCGCATGCAGGCGCCCCGAAAGCTCGCGCCGCCGGCGACGACGGAGAGGAAGGTGACGAGCTCCAGGTCCGCCTCGGTGAAGTCGACGCCCGAGAGGAGCGACTGGAGGAAGTTGGATTTCCTGAGCTTCGCCCTCGCGAAGCGGCAGCGCGTCAGATCCCTCGGCGTCGGCGGCGCGGGCCGCTTTCCCGGCCGGGGGAGCTCCACCTTGATGATGGGGAGGAACGTCGTCTCGCCGAGGAGGGCCGCCTCGAAGTCCACCGCGCCGAGCTCCGCCTCCAGCCAGTCGGCGCCGGTCAGGTCGGCCCCGTGGAACGACGCCGAGCGGAGCTTGCTCCGGGCGAGGATGGCGCCGCGCAGGTTGGTCCCGGCGAAGCTCGCGCCCTCGACGAGCGCCGATCCGAGGTTCGTGCGCTCGAGCAGCGAGCCGTCGAAGCGGGTCTCGCGCAGCGTGGTGTGCGCGAGCACCGCGCCGGTCAGGTCGGCCTGCGTGACCTTGGTCCGCGACAGATCCGCGCCTTCCATCAGCGCCCGGCGAAGGTCCGCCTGCACCAGATTGAGCCCGGAGAGATCCGCCCGGGTGAAGTCCAGCTCCGCCAGGCTCTCGCCCGCCGAGCGCCGATCGAGCAGCGCGCGGCGCACGCCCCGCCGGCCCTCCTCGTCCAGCAGGCGCGCGGGCGGCGCGTAGTGCGCCGAGCCGCGGTACTGCTCCAGCATCTTCACGTCGGCGTCCTGGAGCATCTGCACGAGCTTCGGATCGGGCTCCTGCCTGGCCTGCTTCAGCTTGTCGATGATCTTCCCGGACTGCGGCTTGGGCGGGCCATCGCCCGTGGGCGGCGCATCCTCGGGCGGGGGCTCGCCCGAGAGCATCCGGCGCACGGCGTCGAGCTTCGGCTTCATCTCCTCGCGCGCCTGCCGCACCTTCTCCGGCGCGTGGCGCTCGACGGCGTCGAGCTGCCCGTTCAGCTTCTGCATGGCCCGATCGAGCTGCTCCCTGGCCGATCTCTCCATCTCCTCTTGTCGCTTCTGCGACTCTGCCTCGAAGGCGTCCAGCGCCGCGACGTACTCGGCCATGTCCTTCGGATCGGCCGGGTCGGGCATGCGCTCGAGGCGCTGGACCAGCGGCGGCTTCGCCTCGGCCTCCATCTTGGCGAGGATCTCGTCGGCCTTGTCGACCTTCGTGCCGGCGAGCTGCTCGCGCACGCGCGCCATCGCCTGCTCGAACGCACGATCGCGGCGCTCCTTGGAGGAGTCCTGGATCTTGCCGATGAGCTCCGCCAGGCCGCCGCCCGCGGCGAAGGAGGGCAGCAGGTCGTCCTCGTTCAGGGCGAGCAGCGGGCTCTGGTCCTTGTCCAGGCGCCGCTCGAGCGACCGGGCGTAGTGCTCCGCGGGGCGCGGCGCGTCGAGGTCCTCGCAGGCAGCGAGCACGAAGGCGACGTCCGACGCGTCGTCCTCGACGACCGGCGTCGTGCCGCGGAAGACGAGGACGCCGATCGCCTCGCCGGGCAGGAACACCAGCGTGTCGAGCGTCATCCTCACGTCCTCGACGTCCTGCGCCCCCTTGCGTCGCACGAGCACGCGCGCCGCGGCGCCCGGGAGGCTGCCGTGAAGGACGGGGGCGGCCGGGTGCAGGTTCTCGAGCACGTACTGCTCGTCGCCGCGGAAGTAGCCCTCGATCCGCTGATCCGGCTGCGCGGTGCTGAAGAACGCCGGATCGGTGTCGCGCGCGAAGCCGGGGAAGTCCTCCTGCAGCCAGCGGCTGTCGTACTTGCCCGCGAGCGACCTTCGCTGCGGCCAGCTCAGATCGAGCGGACCGAAGCCGGCCGGCTCGGGCCTCTGCGACGAGGACGTGACGAGGCTCGCGGGATGCTCCACGTTGGGCAGCGGGACGCGCCAGATGCCCTCGCCCGTGTCGACGCGATCCGTGCCCCGGCCGAGCGGGTTCTTCGCGTAGCGCGGCCCGCCGAAGGCGCGCTGCCAGCCGAGCGGCATCTGCGTGAAGGGCACCGGCTCGGTCGCCTTCGACGTCGAAGGAACGGGATCGTCGGTGGGGCCCCGCGATGCCGTTCCGGACCAGTAGCGGTCGCCGAAGACGGCGAGCTTCTTTTCGACCATCGGCGGCGAATCCGGCGGGGGGTTCGCCGCCGCGACCCGCACGCGCACCATCGCCGCCGGCAGCGCGACGCCGCCGGGCGCGTGACAGGAGCCGTGGACGAGCACCTCGCCGCGCGTCTTGGGCAGCCCCTCGTCGACGACGCCTCCCGCGACCTCGCCGATGATCGGCCAGAGGACGATGTCCGAGACGAGCCTCCGCACTCCTGCGCCGAGCCTGAAGCCGACCAGGCTCGTCACGCAGAGCTCCTGCTTGCCGACGACGAGGAACGTCCGGAAGCTGAACGACACGGCCATCGGTTTGACGATCTTCATGGCTTGGCGAGCTCGATCGAGCGAGCGATCGCCGTGAACGCGACCGCGAACGAGCCACCTGAGAGTAGCTCCCGCGCGCGAAGAACCGTAGCCTCGTCGCCATGAGCGGTGACCCCTATCGTCACGAGCGGACTTCGCCCGAGGACGACGCGGCGTTGCAGCGCCTGGCCTGCTGACGCAGCGGCCGACTGCGAGTGCCGCACGCCTCGCGGCCGAGAGGGCCTGGGCCAGCTCGCTTCCGTTCGCGAAGGATGAGTACTTCGAGATGCTCGGCGACGAGCCCCTGGAGGCGTGCAGCCTAGAGCTCGACATCGCCTGGCTTTCCGGCCCGCCCCCTGCCGAGGACACGTTGCGGGGTATTCTCGGCAATTGGGATCCGGCTGCGCGCCTGCAGGTTCGCGATGTCGTCGCCTACGTCAGCGGCGGTCCGTTCAAGTGCGGCGTGCGCCTCGACAACGCCAGCATTTACTACTGGGTACGCCCAACTCGTCACCTCGTCGAGCGAGTGCATCGGCTAGTCGATGCTCGTTCTCCTACCCGTGCACCACAGCTAATTTAGGTCATCGGCACGGTATCGCTGAGGCAGAAGCAGGTGGACCGCGACGAGTTGCCCTAGACGAGCCGTCGGGGCTCCGTGCCGCGCTCGCTTCGCTCGCTCCCCCAAGGCGGCTCCCGCGGGCCAGAGCGGTTTTCGTCCTCTTCAACGTGCGTTCGATCGCTCGGAAACCGCTCTAAGAGCAACCGAACTGATTGCGCATGACGCTGGCAGTTTTCATTTACTTGTATACCGCGATGCCTAGGCTGACGATCTGGGCATCCATCGTCACGAGGTTGGCCTGCATGGTGTCCAGCTTCGTGGCGATATCCAGCTTCTCCAAAGCGGATGCTCGTTTCTCCAAAGCCTTCGTCGAGTCGTCCAACGCACCAACCTCTTTTTTCAGAACGCTCAGCTCACTTTCTGGGCCGAGGTTTATCTCGTGACGCTTTACAGCAACTATCTCTAGTGCGCCTCCAAACTTCATCTCAAGCATGCCACCAACAACGGTTTTCGTTTCGCCGATAATAACGACTTCTGCTTTCTCGCCTAATATCTCCTTGTTTTCACCTCCGATGAGCACCTCGTTCGTCAGGCCAACGACTTCTTCGTGCTTGGTCCCGCTGATGCCCCAGATCCGGTTCCCGAGGGTCTTGATCTTCGAGTCACCGGTGACCGTCCACTCCATGTCCTCGGCGATCGTCGCCTTCCAGGTGCCATCGACCTTCTCGGTCCTGTCTTCGCTCGAGATGCTGAGCTTTGCCTCGTAGTCGTACTTCGCGTCGTCGCCGACCGTGACGTCGAGCTTTCCGTCGATCTTCTCCGTGGTGTCGGACTCGTACCAAATGTTGACCGTGTCGCCGATGTGCTCGTCCTTCTTTGCCGCCGAGAACACGCTCAGGCCGTCCACGGCGCCGACGCCCTGCGCTTCCCCGAGGCAGATCGTCGTCTTCGGAGCGCCCGCGGCGAGGTCGATGTGCTTGGCCGTCGAGATGCGGACGCCCGACGGATTACCGGCTCCCATCTGCAGCACGGTCTTGTCGGCTGGAACGCTCACCGTGAACACGTTTTGCACCCCGCTTCCGTCGGCCGCCATCACCAGAGGCACCGTCAGATAGCTGAGCGGATCGCCCGGATCGGCGATGCTGCCGCTGGTCGATCCATTGGGGTTCAAGCGACTGCGGGTTTGGCTCATGGTGCATCTCCCTCCGAGTCGAGTCGACTCGCGCGTCCTGCGTCCTCGTCAGCGCTCGTTGTCGCGGGCGTACCCACTATGTTGCGCCCGCAGGTCCCGTACGTCGAGAGGGACGAGCAGCCCTGATTGGTCGCGCCGACGCCCGGCTCTCGACGCGTCACGCCAGCTCGAAATCGCAGTGACCACGTCGACGTGCCGCGTTGGCCGCGCGATCGCTCGTGGCGTCACGGCGCCGCCGCTCGCTGTGGTCGCCTGTTGTCCCCGGTCGCCCAGCTCCTGTTTCCGGGGGCGGCTCGACCGCATCTCGTGCGAACATGGCTACCCCATGGGACAGGCGCCCTACCGTCCGGAGCCGTCCGCCTCGGAAGCGGATGCGGAGCTCGCCCGGCTTGCCGCCGAAGGCCAGCACAGAATCCTCGAAGCCCACGCGAGCGGCGACGACACACGTGACCGGGAAAGGCGCATCCGCGTGGCCCTGGGCGCGCACTATGGGACGCCGCTCCGGAAATGGTGTGTTGCAGCGGCTGGCATAGGGCTGCTCGCGACCGTGCTGGTGGCCATGGTCACCCCGCACCTCGTGGGTCTGGCCATCTCGGTGTGCGTCGTCGGTCCTCTCGTGCTCTGCTTCGTCTCGCTCGTCGTGGAACCCGCAGCGACTCGGGCGCGAGTAGCCGCCGAGCGCGCATGGGCCACGTCGTTGCCGTTCCCCGTCGATGGTTATTTCGAAG